>Ga0207083_1059_pt3 | contig 17003 bp, 19 predicted proteins | sample Alteio_BWMinHeat_57_FD_153516 | JGI IMG/M metagenome (GOLD analysis project Ga0207083, IMG submission 153516) | Enriched cells from forest soil in Barre Woods Harvard Forest LTER site, Petersham, Massachusetts, United States -... | ecosystem: Environmental > Terrestrial > Soil > Temperate forest >... | reverse complement strand
CATGATCGAGGCACTTGACACCGAAGAGCTGGAAAGAGCCTCGAGTAAGCTTTGGGCTTTGGCTCCTGTGAGGTGCTGTTCGGTTGGCGAGCAACCATCTGCATGGGCAACGCCGATTGAAGTGAGTAGGTTAAGAGCGATGATGAGTGTTTTCATTATTTTTTCCTTTGTTTGTTAAATTTAAAATAAATCTGAACTATTCCAGGTCCAGATCAGGTTTTTACTGTCGTAATTATTTGTTTTAGCGTTGTAGGTCTTGCAACGAAGAACCGTTTTACCTTGGCTGGTCCAATAGTGAATGATCGCATTAGATTGATCGATGCAGACTTGCTTGTTTCCCCACATCAAGGTGCCGAAATCGCGTTGATATTGAATTTTTTGTTCCTTACCATTTGATTCCAGGGTGACCCGCACCGTGCATTCGTATGCCGACGCCGTTCCAGCAAAAATAAGCATGAGAAGGGCGCAAAATTTATTCATAAGATTTTCTTTCATCCAGTTTTACAAAAACATCGTCTGCTTTTACCTGGTAGCCCTTATCCACCAGAGTTTTGATCGTCATCGAACGTGCACTGAATGCCGAAAATACTTCGTCCGTATTATAAATGATCGAATCTGCGGAATCAGTGCAGTTTGCATCGGTGAAGCGACCCGCGCTTGGTTTCGCGTCGTAGTGAATTTCACCCAAGGTGCACACACTCGATGCGAAACTGGAGGAGCTTGCCAGTGTTCCAAAAATGAGAGCAAATTTTACGACGTTCATATTTTCTCCAGAGGGCGATTAATCCTTCAGTACACAGAGGCCGGCCACAATTGGGTCGTAATGGCGAATCTTTGCAACTTTTCCGAGTACGCCACCGTTATTTTGGCATTCTTCTTTTGCGACTTTGATTGCCTGATCGTATGCTTGAGCGATTCCTTCACTTTCCGCAAAAGGTGATACGTCGCCCACTTTCATGATGATGTAAGAGCTGGCAAAGGCATTCATCGAAAAAAACATTAACAGTGTTCCCGTGAGTAATTTCATTTTAGTCTCCCTTCCTTAATCTTTTAGACGAATGCTGCAGCTGTAAAAATTTCCGATGTAGGCATCGTGCGAAGTCGCCCAGTTTGCTCCGGCCAATGTTCTAGTGTCGTGAATGTGTTCTGCATCAAGTTGAGAAACGATCTTTCCATTTTGTCCGATGCTCAGTTTTCTAGTGCGCTTACATTTCAATACATTGTGAGTCACGGTTTCTTCTTCGATCACATATTCAAAAACCGAGCCCTTGCTGATTTCAGTATTTTTGTCTCTCAAGGTCATCTTTGCAATTCTTTCAGCGGTGAAATCAGTTATTTTTACTATGGTCGCTGAGCGTTCGAACGAAGTCAGGTTTTGAAATGTCTTCTGTGCGTTGTCTACACTGTCATCGAAGTGAATCGTTTCAGCGTGAGCAATGCTAGAGGTGGCACAAGCTAGGCCACAGATTAAAATTAGGTATTTCATATTATTCATTTCTCAAAATGCGAATGCTTCGAACTTCATTTGATCCTTCGAGAGATGCTTTGCCATTCTCAAAGATTGCTTTGACCACTGCATGGTCTACGTAAAAGTTTGGAAAGATGTAGTATGTGACGCGATCACCAACACAGATCTTACGATGGCCAGAGGAACAACCGTTCTTTACTTCGAGAGACAGGTGTTTAAGGCGCCAGATTGTGTGTTCCCCATAAGGTGAAACCACTTGAAACTTGCCATCTGGCTCAATGGAGGTCACCCGCACTTCAGAAATATCGGCTCCAAGCCTAGGCACACAAAAGTCAACCAGAGCAAGATCGCCAATTTGTGGTTTTCTAGGAGCATCTGATTGTGCCATCGCCGCGGGTGCAAAGCTAAGGCAGGTGAGGGTCATCAATAGAGGGAGGAACGTTTTCATTTTTTATTTAATCCTTGTGTAACACTTATACCGAGCAAAATGGTCCATTGCAGCATTTTGCTCAGACCAGAGAGAAATACCTATGACAAAATGTCATAGGTGGATTCAATTGAATTCATTTATAGCTATTAATTACCAATACTTATAAAAAACATAATAGTTGACCACTTTGCTTTTTTATGTTATTCTCCGCTCATGAAAATGATGATTTCAAAACCCGAAGATCTACTCAGAGATATTTTGGTGCGTAAAAAAACGAAGAATTCATCGTATTCCGTGAGCGCATTGGCCCGAGATCTCGGTATTTCGCAATCGCTTTTGTCTCGCGTGATGAGTGGAAAAAGAAAACTCACTCTCGCTCAAGCTCAGAAAATAGTGTTGATTCTTAATCTCAGTAAAAGTGATGAACGCAAATTGATTGAAGCGACCCTCAAGCAATCGGCGGAATCATTGGCTGATCATCAGAAGGTGAGTCCAAAGCTTGCGGTGATCTCTGAGCGAGAATCGAAACGTCGTGAACAGACTCTCGAAACAGAAAAATTTAATGCAATTTCTCAGTGGTATCATTTACCGCTGTTGACGCTGATTTCAACCCACGGGTTTCAAAATGATGTGAGATGGATTGCGAGAAGACTCGGAATTACTCACATGGAAGTTGAAGGCGCCATTCATCGTTTAAAATTACTCGGGTTAGTTGAAGAGCAAAATGGTGTATTGTCAGCAGTAAATCACCATGTCGAATTCATGCCTAAGAAAAGCGAAGAGGCGATTCGCGAGCACCATCGTCAGATGATGATGAAGGCAAATGAAGTGTTGGTCGCTTCCACTGACGATCAGTCATGGAATGAGCGAGACATTTCAAGTTTAAGCATGGGTGTAGACACTAATAATGTAGGCGAAGCCAAAGAGCTGATCCGAAAATTTAAAGAAGACATGCGAGCTCTCCTCACCAAGGGTTCTGCAAACGAAGTTTATCAATTCAATCTACAGTTATTTCCAATCAGCAGGAGAGTTTCATGAAGCTAACTAAATTGTTCCCATTATTGATCGTAGTACTCAGTTTGATGCCAGCCAGCGTGTTTGCTCATGGTGGTGAAGGCGGCAGCGCCGGTGTTGGTGGAGGCGACGGCGGAATTGGTTTGAATGATTTGCTTCTGGAATACCCTGGAGACATTTGTGCGGCACTATTGTCTGCAAAGTGGCTAGGGACCGTAGATTTTGGGAGCGAGCATGGCCAATATTCACCAGAGGTCATGGATGCCGCTCGTAGCTGCGGAATTATTGAATAATTATTTTATCTTAAATTATTGGTGCCGAAGGACGGACTCGAACCGTCACACCCGTGAGGATACTGGATTTTGAATCCAGCGCGTCTACCATTCCACCACTCCGGCATTGTGAGATCTAACGAAGCTAGCATCTGATCGTTTCAAAATCAATCAAACCCAAGCATTCAATCTTATTGACCATTATGACGCAAAGTGTTAATATCCGACTAAGATGATATTCCATCGCTTAGTGGGCCTATTTTCGCTTGTTCTCAGCTTGCAACTCATTCCGAGTGTGCACGCAGGCGAGATCAATCGAGATCTGGAGGCGTCGGCCTTGAGTCCCTCTACCAGTCACCATTATGCGATTCATCTTTTACAGCCGCTTCCACGAAGAAACAGCGGCTGCGAAACCATCTTTAGAAACGGTAAGGTTCTGGACTCTTGCGATCCAAACTACGGACTCGATCCTGAAATCGACGGAGTCTTTCGAACTTATTGCGAGTGGAATCTCAATTCTCATTACCAAAAAAATAATTCTGCTCATTGGCTGGAGCCTTATTTTAATCCGAATTTGATTTCGATCAGTGACGCAAAAGTGGGATATCACCTGACTGGAAAATATTCCACGATTTGGCGTGAGCTCGGTGGCTCAGAAAAGATTTTTCTTCGTTGGGTTGAGCTCGACTTTAACGATCAAATTAGCGGTTCAAAACTAGGCGCACTCAAGTGCTATCCTTCGATTTACGGGCTGAGCAGTCAACTCGCAGGCAGCAAGTACTATGACCATCACCTGTCTGAAAACGAGAATCGGCAAAATATTAAATCGGGTATTTCTATCGGCAAAATTCTAGATCAGCTTCAAGGATATGTGGAACTCATCCAAACAAACTGAGTTTGCCCTGGGTGCCGAGTTGATAGCGTCTACCTAGGCTGAGAGCATGATAGTTTGGTCCATGTCCTACGGGCGCGCTTTTCCAAATTGGAATCTGAAGTTTTTCGCCGAGCAGTCGAAAGATATAATCCAAAGCTTCATCGGAAGGGTAGAGCTTTCGAACGGGTTTGTTGTCGGTCATGAGGACGGTATCCTTACAATCTAGGAAGTCTCCCAGCACGATCGCTTTTACGCCCTTGAGTCCACCGGATTGTTCCAGGTGATGAAGCATGCGATTGATCCGTGCGATATTTTCCTGCACATCCTCTAAAAATAAGATTTTCCCTTTTGCACTTCCAGCATAGGGCGTGCCGATCATGGCATTCCAAACCGAGAGATTTCCGCCGACCAGAGGCGCGAGGATCGCTTTTTTCGCTGCAGCAGTTTTAGGCAAAAATACAGGCTTTAACTCTGAAAAAGTGGAAGCAGACGAAAGACTCGCAATCCGTCGAGCGCTCGCGGCCACTTCCAGCTGTTCAAGAATACTGTCCCACTCCGTTTTTTTCAAGGTGGGGAAGGTCCCACTGCTGGGCATGGGTGAGTGAATGGTATTCCAACCCCAGTTCACTCGGGTGAATTCCAATAATGCGGTAGCGTCGCTGTAACCTAGAAGAGTTTTCTTCTTCGGTTTTTTTCGAAGCGTTGCTTTTTTGAGAAGCGGTAGCAGGTGAGTGGCACCGTAACCTCCACGGGCAAACCAGAGTACATCAATGTTATCCTGAAAGGCGTACTCTAAAAATGCAGCTGCGCGCGCTTCATCGTTTGCGGGATAAAAATAATCTTGTCCAAGTACTGTGGGGTGAACAGAGACGGTGAAGCCGATCTTTTGAAGGTGTTCTACCCCTTTTTGAAATTCAGCGGGTGGAACCACTGAAGAGGGAGCAATAATTCCAATGTGCAATGGCGCTTTCTTCTTCATAATCTTTTCCGTAAAAAATCGATGGTTTTTAAATCATTGACACTCACCCAAAATAGATCTTCGCTTTGAACTTCGTAGGGAGCAAGAGCCGCGAGGACTTCTTTTTTTCGTTTCGCTCGATCGGATTGAGTTTTCAGCTTATCAAATTTGGTGAGCACGACGCGGACTGGAATCCCTTTTTTTAAAATATAATTCAAAGCTTCAAAATCATCCTGAGTCGGGCCGTGGCGACTATCGAGTAAAACCAGAACCTGCTCTAATCCCGTGTCGGCAGTGATGTAAGAGCCAATCAAATTCGACCAGGTTTTTTGCTCTTCTTTCGGAACTTTTGCAAAACCGTATCCGGGGAGATCGGCAACAATTTTATTTGTTTTGTCCCACATGAAAAAATGGATCGCCTTCGTTTTTCCCGGTGTTTGGGAAACGCGGGCAACTTTTCTTTGAAAAAGCGCATTGAGAAGCGAACTTTTTCCCACGTTCGATCGTCCGACCATCGCGATTCGTGGCTGAGCGTATCCCATAAAGAAGCCATCCTTGACCAGCTTTGGAATTTGGGCGGGATCAGCAAGTGTGATGATAAAGGGATCGTTTGTTGCCATTAGACTACAGATTAACACAGGAACACGAATAAAGTAGAGTCTGATTGCTGGCATGTTGGTTGCTCTTTTGACGGCTAGGAGAACCCCATATGAATCAAAGTATTTTTTTGCAGGTACGAGACCCCAGTGGAGAAGTGAGATATCTAAAGTTCAAGGAGTTTCCAGTCAGCATCGGAACCTCTTATGTAGACGCACAAGGTCTGCGTGACACTCAGCTGTCTGCAGCGGCATTGGTGGTCGAGTCCCGGGAAGCCTGGATTTTGAAATCTACACAGCCAGGCACCCTCATTGAGGTTGGAGATCTTCGTTTTCCAGCGATTGAAATCCCCTTTGAGATCCCACTAAAAGTGGCCGATACCGAAATTATTTTTTTCTTGCGTGACCCGAGGAAGCCACTGGCGAGTGACTCTCTTGAAAGTAAATGGCTCACACGCGCGCCGGAAGGAATCAAGTTACTGCATGAATTGAAAAAGTCGAGTCAGACGAAACTGTCCATTTATCTCTTTGGTGAAACCGGCACTGGAAAAGAAGTGCTGGCGGAACAAATTCATGCTTGGTCTGAACGGGTAGCCGGCCCATTCATCGCGATTAACTGCGGGGCATTGGCGGCTTCTTTGGCAGAGAGTGAGCTATTTGGCCACATCAAAGGAGCGTATACCGGTGCATCGAGGGATCGGACTGGAGCTTTTTTGCAGGCTCACCACGGGACATTGTTTTTGGACGAGGTAGGGGATCTGCCGACGGAGCTTCAAGTAAAATTACTACGATTTTTAGAATGCGGAGAAATTCGTCCCGTAGGATCAGACCGGCTTCTGCGTGCCGATGTCCGCGTGATTTGTGCCACCCACAAACCACTTTTGAAGCTCGTGGAAGAAGGAAAATTCCGACAGGATTTATATTACCGTTTGGCTTCAATCACCGTGGACATACCCTCGTTGAACGCCCGTCCCGAAGACATCAAAGTTCTTTCCACCCGATTCGCAAAAGAAGGTGGAAAAACGATTTCAGAAAGCACGATGAAAAAACTTCAAGGGAATCACTGGGCGGGAAATGTGAGAGAGCTTCGTCACGCGCTCGAACGCGCCTGTGGAATTGCCGGTCCTCGCGAAACGATCTTGAATGAGGAGCACTTTAATTTTTTGGCTCAGCATCGGGAAGGTTTGAATTTTGCGGAGAAGATCGTACCAGGCATTTGCAAGTTGCGTGACATGGAAAAAGTACTCATGTTGCGGGCACTCAAAGCTTCCAATGGAAACCGCACGCGAGCATCAGCCTTGCTGGGAATCGCGAGAAGTACTTTGTTTGACATGATGAAGCGGTACCGGATCGTGGGTCCGCGATCAGTGTATCGGGTTGAGGAAGAATCGATCTAGTTTTCCTTCAGCGTAAAAAAAAGTTCCTTCAAAACAGCTTTTTTTCAGGACTAAAGGTAAAAATTGTCGATCCCCTTCCCAAAGATTGAGGGAGAGTAGCTCCGAGGAAGGCACCCAGTGAAGGGTGCCTTCTTTGTTTTGAGTGATGATGGATTGAGTCTGTTCTTTTGAGAGTTCGGTGAGGTAGACCGTGACAAACCAGTCTTCTTTTTTGTGTGGTTTGAAATTTGGGAAAGTGAGTTGCCCCGTCCATGTCCATTGTTTTGCGGTCGTAGTACAGCCTGATTCTTCTTGAAATTCGCGAACGGCGCAATCAACCGAAGTTTCGTCTAAGTCCAATTTTCCACCGAGGCCATTCCATTTTCCCTCATGGAAGTCCTTCTTGTTTTGATTCCGGTGAATCATCAATATCTGATCTTCGTAAAAAGCGTAGAGTAAAACCGCTGGAATGATTTTCTGGGTTCCAGCCTCGTACGCATTTTGACCGCCACTCATTTTGGGTCGCCTTCAACAGTCAGATTGACGAATTCAACTTGAATTACTTTACCGACCATATCCAAGGTATTGAGTCGATCCGTCAGTTTTTTTCTCACTAGATTTTTGCTTTCGGCGCTTGAAAGATCATTTGGATTAATATTGTTGAGCACCGGAATCAGTAGATCGCGGACCTGAGGAGTGTGATCTTTGATGTAATCGCAGGCTTCAATTTGAGAGCATTCAACCACCATCTCCACCCGTAATTCTTGCTCATTTTTTAAGACCACCTGGATCTCATCGAGGTTCTGCGTGATGGCCTGAATACTCCGCTTCGAGGTGTCTTCGACCACGGGTGGAAGTTCTGCCTGTTTTTTCTGATGATGCAGGTGGACCAAAAAGCCGATGCAGGTCATCGCGAGTAAGGCAAAAAAGAGGGAAAATTTGATGAGTTTACGGCTAATCGGGTCGGCCTTCATCGCCGGAGTGACGATCAGCTTTTTGGGCTTTTCTTTATGTTTGACGGAGAGCGTCTCGCTTGAAGGGTCTGTTGGACTTTCAATCGAGGCATCTGATGTTTCATCTGGTGTTTCAGGGGTGTTTTCCACGCAAATAGAATAGCATTATTGTGGTAGAATTGTGATAATCTTTTATCTGAAAATTTAACTAAAAATCTTGCTAAAAGTTGAACTAACTGTAGAAACATATGGAAATTTTTTTTGATTTTGAAAAGCCGATCGTAACCCTCGAGAAAAAGCTTCAGGAGCTCCGGGAAATCGAAATGTCTGATGGCGTCGATTTCAAGGATGAGATTAAAACTCTGGAGAAAAAGCTTCAAAAGCTGATTCAGGAAACCTATACCAAGCTTACCACGTGGCAGCGGGTCCAGGTATCCCGGCACCCGAATCGTCCTTATACGATGGATTATGTGGAAAACATCTTTCCCGATTTCCAAGAACTGCACGGTGACCGGGCCTTTGGTGATGATGCGGCTCTCGTTTGCGGAACCGCAACTTGGGAACATCATGGTAAGTCAGCTTCATCAGTTTCTTCAAAACTACCGGTGATGATCATCGGTCATCAAAAGGGACGCACCACCAAACAAAAGGTAGAGCGCAGTTTCGGGATGGCTCGCCCGGAAGGTTATCGCAAAGCAATCCGGATGTTTGAGCTTGCTGAACGTTTTCGGATCCCGGTAATTACTTTTATTGATACACCGGGCGCTTATCCTGGAATGGATGCCGAAGAGCGAGGGCAATCCCAGGCGATTGCAGAAAGCATTGCGAAGATGTTTGCACTCACGGTTCCGGTCTGTGCAATTGTGATTGGTGAAGGTGGATCAGGCGGAGCACTGGCGATTGGAATCGGCAATCAAGTTTACATGCAGGAGTTTTCCACCTATTCGGTGATCAGCCCTGAGAGTTGCGCGTCCATTCTTTGGAGCGACCCCGCATTGGCCGAGCGTGCGGCAGAGAGACTCAAGATCACCGCAAAAGACCTGAACCAGATGAATCTGGTAGACCTGATCATTCCAGAACCAAACGGCGGAGCTCATCGCGACTCTCCGGGTGCTTTGGCACAAATGAAAAAAACGGTGGATCAGTTCATGAACAGCTGTGCAAAACAAAATTTTAAAGATCCGTCGTCGAAGGAAAGTAAAGCCATTCAAATGGAACGGATCATGAAGTTTAGAAAAATGGGAGACTTCGCTATTAAAAATATGGCTACTTCTCAGGGAGAATCAAAATGATTTATTCCATGACGGGTTACGCGAGTCGTGTGTTTTCTTACAGCGGTGAAACTTATAAAATTGAAGTCAAAACACTGAACCATCGTTTTCTCGAGTTGAAGTTTCGAACTCCGAAGGAATGGGTGAGTCTTGAGCCTTCTATTCGTTCACTTTTTGAAAGTAAATTAAAGCGCGGTTCGGTCGAGTTTTGGGTGGAGCGTGCAAATGAATCCAAAAACGCTTCTGGCCTCGATGTAAAAATCAATATTCCTCAAGCGGAAAAAGCGATGGAGCTGTTTCGTGAGCTTCAACGCAAGTTTAAGATCACCGATCCGGTGACTCTAAAAGACATCATGAGTTTTCCTGAGGTCTTGAGCAAACCGACCGTATCGTCCTTGAGCGACGAGTCCCTCACCGAATTGAAAGACATTCTGATGGAAGAGCTTGGAACTGTGCTTGAAGATCTAGTGAAGATGCGTGCCCAAGAGGGGACGAAAATAAAGAAATCGATGTTGACGGTACTCGAGCAATTCAAAAATACGCATTTGCGGTTTTTGAATCTCCGGATTCAGATGCAGAAGAAATCCCAGGAAAAAATCAAGAGGCGTTTGGAGCAATGTTTTGAGGCCTACACCACACCGGATGCTCAGATGAGAGCGCTCATGGAAACGAGAATCGCTCAGGAGCTCGCCTACGCACTGGATAAAATGGACATCGAGGAAGAGCTGAACCGTTTCAAGGGGCATGTGGATCAGATTGAACACTTGATGGGCATTGGCGGCCTGATTGGAAAAAAATTGGACTTCATGTTTCAGGAAGTGAGCCGGGAAATCAACACCCTTGGAAACAAGGCCCAGGATCTCGATGTCAGTCACGACGTGATTGAATTAAAAACCTGGGTAGAACAACTTCGTGAGCAAAGTTTAAATTTGGAATGAGTAGTCCGAATCGCCCGACACAGAAATATGGTTTGATCGTAGTTTCAGCTCCCTCCGGTGCAGGAAAGAGCACTCTTTGTGCCGAGTTACTCAAAAAAAACTCTTCACGAATCGCTCTCTCCATTTCTTCCACCTCTCGGGCACCTCGAGGAACTGAAAAAAATGGGCAGGAATATTTTTTTCTGACGAAGGAAGAGTTTCAGAAACAAATCAAAGCTGGGGTTTTTGCGGAGTGGGCTGAGGTTCATGGAAATTACTACGGAACATCGAAGGAAACGCTGGAGCAATTTTGGGGCCAGAAAAAGCATGTTTTACTCGACATCGATGTCCAGGGTGCGGAGTCACTCAGAACGGCTTTCCCTACCAATTGCTTTACTGTATTCATTGCACCACCAGATCTGAAGGTATTGGAACAACGTCTTCGTGGACGGGGGACCGAAAGCGAGGAAGCGATTCAAAAGCGGATGGCGAATGCGCGATCCGAAATGGAACATCAGGAAAAATTTGATGTGATCTTGGTGAATGATGATTTTCAAGCCACTTTTGGAAAATTGGAAAATGAAGTCATCAAGTATATGGATCAATTGGAGGGCGGAACATGGCAAAAGCGCCTTTAGCGACAGTTGATTCCATTTGTAAAACCATCCTCGGCTACTTCCCCGATGCGAATATCGAGATGGTGAAGAAGGCCTACGCTTTTGCTGAAAAAGCGCATCAGGGTCAGATGAGATCCAGTGGTGATCCTTATATTATTCACCCTACAGAAGTGGCACAGATTCTTGCGGACATGCGCATGGATCTGTCGTCGATCTGCGCGGCTTTTTTGCACGACACGGTCGAAGACACGAATGTCAAACTCGAAGAGATTGAAAAGGAATTCAATAAAGACGTGGCGACACTCGTCGACGGCGTGACTAAACTCTCGAAAATGACTTTCCGGACGTCGGAAGAGAAGCAGGCCGAAAATTTTCGGAAGATGATCATCGCCATGGCGAAAGACATTCGCGTGATCATTGTCAAACTCTCGGATCGCCTGAGTAATATGCGCTCGCTTGAATTTTTGCCACCGCATAAACAAAAAACCATCGCCCAGGAAACCTTGGATATTTACGCTCCCTTGGCGAATCGCCTCGGGATGAGTAAGTTGAAAGTGGAATTGGAAGATTTGTGTCTTCGCTTTCTCCATCCCGATGTTTATTATAAATTGGCAGAACTCATCGCCACGAGCAAAAATGAGCGAGAAAAATATATTGAAGACGTCACTCAGCTGATCACCGAAAAACTTTCGGAATACGACGTAAAAGCCCAGGTCTTTGGTCGTGCAAAACATTTTTATTCCATTTATAAAAAAATGGAACGGAGACAGGTGGATTATAATGAACTCCACGACATCATCGCCTTCCGGATCATCGTGGATAATATTACTGAATGTTACAAGGCCTTAGGAGTGATTCACGCTGCATTCAGGCCGGTCCCCGGTCGATTTAAAGATTACGTAGCCATGCAGAAGGCCAATCACTATCAATCCCTGCACACGACTGTCATTGGTCTGGGGGGAGAGAGAACCGAGATTCAAATCCGGACCCAGGAAATGAATATGGTTGCTGAACGAGGCATCGCAGCCCACTGGAAATATAAAGAAGGAAAGTTCGATACGCGTTCCCATGAAAGTGTGGAATGGGTTCACCGCTTACTCGAGTGGCAGAAGGATCTTTCCGATCCGAACGAGTTCTTGGAAACCGTCAAGGTAGACTTGTTTTCTGAAGATGTATTTGTTTTTACGCCGACGGGTGAAGTGAAAGAACTTCCTTATGGCGCGACTCCACTCGATTTCGCCTATGCCGTGCACACCGATGTTGGAAATCGCTGTGTGGGCGCAAAGGTCAATGGCAGAATCGTTCCGCTCAAGCATCAATTGAAATCGGGAGACGCAATTGAGGTGATCACGTCTCCGACGCAAACTCCGTCCAAGGATTGGTTGAAGATTGTTATTTCTTCCCGTGCAAAAGCGAAGATCCGCGCCTTCATCAAAACACGTGAACGAGACACGGCTAAGCTTCAGGGGAAAGATTTACTCGATCGATTGGTCAAAGAATATGATCTCTCCTGGTCCAAAATTGAAAAATCGGCGCCTTATGAGCAATTTAAACGCGAATTGAAGTTTTCAACTCTTGAAGAATTGCAAGTAGGACTCGGTTACGGTCGTTATACTGTGGATCAGATTATCGCTAAAGTGATTCCTCGTGATGAGCTCGATGCTAAAAAAGCGAAAATGAAAACCGTCGAAGCTGATTCGTTCATGAAAAAAGCGATCAAATCGGCAACGAAAAAAAGCGAGGCCCGCAACGCCGTTATTGTCGAGGGTGTGGATGATATTCTCGTTCGCTATGCTCGGTGCTGTAACCCGATCCCAGGTGAGAGCATTACCGGTTTTATCACTCGAGGCAGAGGGGTCACCATCCATCAGGCCCATTGCGCGAGAGCACTGGATACGGACAATGAACGCAGAATTGATGTTTCCTGGAACAAGGCCCTCACAATGCCAGTACGTCGGAATGTGAGGATTCGTGTTCTTTCAACCGACGAGCCGGGGCTTTTGGCCTTAATGTCTCAATCGATCACCGGGGCGGGAGTGAATATTTCTTCCGCAAATATTCGGACGACCAAAGACAAAAAGGCAATCGCTATTTTTGAAGTTGAAGTCGGTAATATGGATCAACTCACACGCGTGATCAGTGCACTCGAATCCAAAAAAGGTGTGATCTCCGTAGAGCGAAGCTGATGTGAAAAAACTGCTATGAAACGCCTGACTACACGACTACCCAATTCCACGCCCAGAACTCGACTGGATGATTATCTGTTTGAATGGCTTCCTGCTGCCTTGGGCATGCCGGTGCCGAAAAGTAAGATTCGCACCTTGATTGTTTCAGGAGCCGTGTATGTCAATCGACACCGTAACAAATTGGCATCCACCGATATTTTTGCGGGTGCGGTGCTCGAAGTGTACTACGACGAAGCGAAGCTGAATCTCAGTGCGCATCCCTCGGCTGCGCCTGTGGTCGCTCTCAAAAACGATCAGATTCTGTTTGAAGATGAATGGATCATCCTCGTCAATAAGCCGGCCGGAATTCCTACACAACCGACCGTTGACCCGAGTCGCGCTAATCTTTTTGATCTCACGAAACAGTTTCTGACGAGGAAATCCACGGGAAAAATGTTGGCGAAAGAGGTATATTTAGGACTTCATCATCGTCTGGATCGGGATACCTCCGGAGTGGTGATGTTCACTAAAAAAGAAGCGGCCAATAAAGGGGTCGCGGATCTTTTTTCCGAGCATCGGATCCAAAAAACCTATCACTGTTTGGTATGGAGAAGTCCTTCGTCACCCAAGCATCAAAAGGAAGATCGTTTTGAAGTGAAGAATTATCTGGGAAGAATTTCCGCCAAAAATGAAAATGCTCATTTTGGGAGCGTGACCTCGAACGGTGATCCGGCGCAGACCGATTTCCGGATCCTCGAAGTATTTCGCGATGCCTATTGGTTGGAGGCACAACCCAAAACAGGAAGGACCCACCAAATCCGGGTGCACACTTCCGAGTTAGGGTTCCCGATTTTAGGTGACCCACAATATTTCCCAGCTAATGTTTTTTCGATGATTTCGGCTCCACGACTTCTTCTGCATGCACACTTACTCGAGTTTGATCACCCGGTGAATGGACAGCCGATGAAGATTGAAGCCCCGCTCCCGGATGATTTCTTAGGAGTGCTTGGAAAATTACGCCCATGAGTGTGATTGAAGCGCATCCGATCCGACGACAATTGAGGTTTTTCTGGGAACGCTATTCAAAAGCAATCCTCATCGGAGCTTTTGCGATCATCAGCATCGACATCGCAGAACTGATTTTGCCGGTCCTCCTCCGCGACACGGTGGATTCCTTCAACGGGATCAATGGTGTCATGGCGCATCGTCGCTCCTTGATCAAGGGTTTATCGGCGGTGATTTTCTTACAAGTATTTGGCCGATATCTTTGGAGGGTTGCACTTTCTAAGAGCGCAATGCTGGCGGGGGCTGAGTTTCGAAAAGATTTCTCTAAAAAAAGTTTTATGATCTCAGTCCCGCGGATGGAAGAAAAAAAAGTGGGTGATCTGATGACCCTCGCTACGAGTGATGTCGAGAACATGCGTTTTGCACTCGGGCCCGGCGTGATCGCCCTCATCGACTCCTGCTTTTACTGCATTTCCCTTCCGATTGCCATGTACTGGATCGCGCCGGCCTTGGTATGGAAAGTCCTACTTCCGGTTTGTGCCATCCCCTTTGTCGTTTTGTTTTTGCAGGGGAAGATCGCTCTCCAGTCAAAACGGGTTCAGGAACAAATCGGTAGATTGGGAACCCTTACCCAGGAAATGATTTCAGGAGTGAGGATCATTAAGACCTACGGTCTTGAGAAAAAAATTACTCAAAAATTAAATCAGGAGAGCCACTCCCTGAATGAAAAACAGGTGAGCATCACCCAAACACAGGCGAGACTTGGTCCGAGCATGGAATTTTTTCTTTCCACGAGTATTGTTCTCCTCTTTGCTTCCTCCAGTGGATTTAGTGTCGGGACTTTAGTGGCGATGCAACGTTATCTTCAAAAACTGCTATGGCCTTTGTCCGCGATTGCGATGGCAGTGGTGTATTTTCAAAAAGCCAAGAGCAGTGGACAAGAGTTTTTCAGTTACGTGGATGAGCCCGATGTAGAAGAGACCTCAACCGGGTTGACGATGAAACCTTTTCAAAAGGGTGTGCCCGTATTGGAGGCTCGAAATCTGAGCTTTGCTTATCCGAATGGAAAACCCGTTTTAAAGAATGTCAGTTTTCAGATTTTTGAAGGAGAGTGGGTGGGTATTTCGGGCATGGTCGGCTCTGGAAAGTCTACTCTCTTGCAGCTTTTGCTTAAATTTTATCCAGTGGCGCCCGGCCAGTTGTTTATCAACGGAACGGATATCACAGAAATGAAATCAGATGAGGTGAGACAGTACTTCTCGCCGGTGATGCAAGATCCTTATCTTTTCCAGGGAACCTTGCTTGAGAATCTGAATACCAGCGGTGAAATGCCGGACGAGATGCATCCATTGTCCTGGACGATGCAAGTGTCCGGGATGCACGAAGAAGAATTTATGCATCGGCTGGATCAGAAACTAGGAGAGCGCGGTGCAGGACTCTCCGGCGGCCAAAAACAACGAGTGGGCATCGCTCGGGCAATTCGGAAAAAAACGCCGATTTTGCTGTTAGATGACCCACTTTCGTCCGTGGATATCGTCACCGCTGAGCACGTGCTGGAGCAAATGACCCGTGAGATTCGAAAGCTGTCTCGTACGGTGATCTTCGTTTCCCACCATGAGGAACATCTTCGTTATTGCGACCGGGTGGTGAAGATATGAATCAAACTTTAGTCTTCATCATGCGCTACGTTTTTCTGGAAAAGAAGTGGTTCATTTCCGGGATTCTGGCGATTTTATTCACTTCGTTTTTTACCTGGTTGAGTCCGCAGTTGTTGGCCCGAGTGATTGATGAATCGTTTGCAACACGCTTGATTCTATTTTTCGCGCTCAGTGAGTTTTTCAAATTAATCATGAATTATCTGACTCAGAAAACATTTGCCAGATTTGGTCAAAATGTCATCGAGCGCATCCGTGCTACGATGATCGATCATCTGATGAAGGTGCCAGTGAGTTATTTTGATCGGTCGAGTAGCGGTCAGATCATGACCCGGGTGGTGAATGATGTGAATTCACTGACCGACTTCTTTCAGTCGGGCTTGATCTCGATCGTGGGCAGCGGCGCTTCAGTTTTTGCCATATTTTTTGGGATTTACAGTTTGAATCACCGTCTTGCCGTGATTTTATTCCTATTCTTCGTTCCCTTTGTTTATGCCTGCTCCGTTTTTTCGAAAAAGCTCCGAATAGCCTACGAAGACACGAGAAATGAGCTCTCTCATTTTAACTCGATGATGGCTGATTTTTTATTTGGAATGAAAACGATCCGAAGTCTATCTTTAAACCCACAAAAAAGTCGTGCACTTTCTCAACAGGTGAACAACTATTCAGCAGCCCAAGTGCGAATGGTCCATACCTTTGCTCTTTTTCATCCAACACTGTCGCTAGGAATTGGGGTTCTCTTCTTTGTTTTGATTTTGCGTGGAATACCGATGGTAGACCATGGAATATTGAAAACCGGGGAATGGGTTGCGATTCTCAGCTACATATTCTCTCTCCAGCAGCCGTTAATGGAGATCACTGATCGCTGGAACTTTTTTCTCGCGGGACTGACCAGTATTGATCGTATTCGAAATGTGTTCACCGAGCCGCTGGAAAAGACGGGATCCAAACTACCCCCTAAATTGGAGGCGATCACGTTGAAAAATGTTTCTTTTCGTTACGAGAGCGGGAAAAAAAATATTTTGTCGAGCGCCAATCTGAAGATTCAGCTGGGTGATCGGATAGGGATTTATGGTGAAACGGGGATGGGGAAAACCACCCTCCTTCAATTGCTCTACGGTTTTTATTCTCCGACGCAAGGAGAATTGTGCTGGAACGGGATCTCCTATTCACAATATTCTTTGGCACAAATTCGACAATACTTCGGTGTCGTAGAGCAGTTTCCGCTATTATTTTCGGGAACGATCCGGGAAAATATCTCGCTCTTTGACCGCTTCGAGTTTGATCAGGAAAAAATGAAGGAAAAGTTTAAGGACTATTCCTTGATTTCTTCCATTTTGAACCGGGTGGATGAGCCGGTTCGTGAGCGCGGAAATAATTTTTCCATGGGCGAAAAGCAAATGATTTCCTTCCTTCGCGCGTATTTGAAGGC
>Ga0207083_1071_pt1 | contig 17545 bp, 21 predicted proteins | sample Alteio_BWMinHeat_57_FD_153516 | JGI IMG/M metagenome (GOLD analysis project Ga0207083, IMG submission 153516) | Enriched cells from forest soil in Barre Woods Harvard Forest LTER site, Petersham, Massachusetts, United States -... | ecosystem: Environmental > Terrestrial > Soil > Temperate forest >... | reverse complement strand
CGCCGCCACGCTCAAGGAGGCCATCGCACGCATCAATGCGCTGCCCGATCAGCCTGATTTCATTCTCCACACCGGTGATCTGACGCATCTGGCGGCAGCGGACGAGTTCGACACGCTCGACCAGTTGCTTAAGAGTGTGAAGACACGTCAAATCTTCTTCGTGCCGGGCGAACACGATGTCACGGGCGACAACGGCAAACTGTATCTCGAACGCTTCGGAAAAGGCACCGCCGGCCACGGGTGGCATAGTTTTGACCATCGCGGCGTCCATTTCATCGGATTGGTCAATGTGGTGGACATCCAGCAGAACGGGCTTGGTTCCTTGGGCGCCGAGCAATTGGCCTGGCTCAAGGCTGATTTGGACGACCGTTCCAGCGAGACTCCAATCGTCGTTTTTGCGCATATCCCGCTGTGGTCGGTCTATCCGCAATGGGGGTGGGGCACGGACGATGCCGCGCAGGCTTTGGGTTATCTGAAGCGCTTTGGTTCAGTCACCGTGCTCAACGGCCACATTCATCAGACGATGAAAAAAGTGGAAGGCCGCGTGACGTTTCACACCGCGCGATCCACGGCATTTCCCCAGCCAGAACCCGGCCAGGCGCCCAAGCCGGGACCGATGAAAGTGGACGGCGGAAAGTTGCGCGGCTATTTGGGTGTGACGGATGTGAATTACACCGAGGCAAACAGCCCGCTGGCCATTGTGGATTCAGCCCTGGCGTGATTCCCGAAGATGAAAGCAGGAACTGGTCTCGTTTTGGCGTTTGGAACGTTCGCACTGATTTCGTGCCGTGCGGATGGCGCGCCTGACGGCGGTTCCGACTCGGCCATTGTTCACACCAACGCACAACCCCCTGGCATCGGTGAGATGGCAGGTCGGAGACTGTTTTTGAAGAATTGCGCGCACTGCCATGGAGCAGACGCGCGAGGCGATGAAGGACCAGATTTGCATGGTCTTGATGTTTCCGACCAGTGGATCGCTGAGCGCATCCGTAACGGCAAGGCCGGGCAAATGACAGCCTTTGCCGGAAAACTTCAGGGGTCGGAAATCAACATCTTGATTGCCTATCTTCGCACTTTGAAGTGAATTTTCCCATTTTTCGCAAAATGCAAGGTGTATCAGGCTATTTGCTCTCTTGACATATTGGCGGAGCAGGGTCGAGGTTGGGGTATGAAAACTACAACCATGCTAACGATGGTGGCGGTGGGGTTGGCCATGCAAGCCGTGGCGGCTGGCCCGAACAACACTCCTTCGGCATCCACCGATGTTCATAAAAACACGGCGCAGCAACGGACCTACCCGTTTCTGGAGCCCAAAGTGAAGGCGACCGATAGAATCGAACGCTACGGCGGAATAAGCTCGCGGCCTTGGGCACAAACGGTCGGCTGGCCGAGTGCGTCGCCCTTCGTGGACGAAAAGAACCATGAAGCGCACTTCAATCTGTTCTGGATTGGCGCAAGGCCCGATTGAGGGCAACGGATTGCCGTTGTAAGGATGAGGCGCGTGTCGCTTACAGGCGCACGCGCCGCCGCGTTAAATCTTCAATGCCGTGGCTGCGGCGTTCGCCAAGTTCAGAAGCGTATTCGGAAACAAACCAATCCAAAACATTCCGCCAATGCACACCCACGCCGTGACCATCGCGGGCGCGGACAACGGGATGCTCGACAAATCCTTCGTTTCCTTGCTCCAGTAAATTGCCCGAATAACGCCAAAATAGTAATACAGCGAAATCACCACACCCGCCAATGCGATAAAGACCAGATAGTAATAACCATTATTTCCGGTCTTTTGGGCCGCTTCCACCGCCGATGAGAGCAGCAGAAATTTGCCGAAAAATCCGGCCAGTGGCGGAATGCCGGCGAGCGATACCATGGAAATGGTCATCGTAGCGGCAAGCAGCGGCGAGCGCTGGTTTAATCCGGCCAGCCCGGAAATATCCTCGGTATCCAGATGCCGCAAAACCAGCGCGATGACCAAAAAGCTGGCCAGCACCGTGAACAAATAACCGGCGAGATAATACAAGACCGCCGCCTGGCCGCTGGCGTTCATCGCCGCAATGCCCAGCAAAAGATAGCCGGCGTGTGAAATGCTGGAATAGCCGAGCAAGCGCTTGAGGTTCTGCTGCGGCAACGCGCAGAGATTGCCGTAAAGTATCGTAATTGCTGAAATGACAATCAGCAGGTTTGCCCACATCTGGGTATGGACCACGCTGGGAACGGCGGTGAACAAAACGCGGAGCAACAAAACAAAGCCGGCGGCTTTGGACCCGACAGCCAGAAATGCCGTGGTCGGCGTGGGAGCGCCCTGATAAACATCCGGCGCCCAGATTTGAAACGGAAACGCCGCAATCTTGAAGCCCAGGCCCACGAGCACCAATAGCACGCCCAGCATGAAAATTTTGCTGTCGGCGAATTGCGGCGCCACCGCGGCCAGTTCCGTGAAATTCAACTTGCCGGTCGTTCCCCAAATCAGCGCGATGCCGAACACCATGAAGGCCGAGGACAATGCGCCGAGAATGAGATATTTCACGCCCGCTTCGAGCGACGTCAGTTTGCTGCGCTGGAAGCTGACGAGGACGTAAAAGGTGATCGTGATAAGCTCGATGGAAACGAACAGCATCGCAAAGTCATTGGACGATGCCGCAAACAACATTCCCGCGAGCGCAAAAATTATGAGCGAATAGTATTCCGCCGCCGCGACGATGCGGTCGGAAAATTCCACGGCGATAAACAGCACCAAGATTGCCGCCACCAGGAAGAACTGTTTGAAGAACAGCGAAAGGCCGTCGTTGATGAACGCGCCATTGAAAGCAGTGCCCGGGATGCTGCAACTGCCATTGCCGCTCAAGCTGATCAACAGCAGAACGCCCAGGAACGCAATGGCGACATAGCCAATGAGCCGCCGGCGCTCGGCGGGCACGAACAAATCCGCCAGCATCAGCACCAGGCCGAGGCCGATCACCGACATTTCCATTAGAATCAGGGACGAGTTCATTTATTTTCAAGAGCCAGTTGCGGGACTCCCTTGGAGTCAACTTTCGGTTTGGCTTCCGCCGCCTGGGGAGTGGCAATCTGCAGGTGATAACCCGAAATCACTTTTTCCGCATCAGGATTGATTTTCTCAGTCAGCAAACGCGGCCACATGCCAAAGACGAACAGGCTCGCCAGCAGCAGCATATAGGGCAGCTTGCGCCAGACGTGCGCGGCGTCAGTCAGGGAATTCCATTTTTCCGGCAGCGGTCCGTGCAGCACGTTGCGGATGGCGCGTGTCATGTAAATGCCGCCAATCACCAGCGCGCCCCAGAGCGCAATCACCGTGATGGCCGGGAAAGTCTTCCACGCGCCGAAAAATACCGTGACCTCGCCCACGAAATTTGCAAAGCCCGGCAGCCCGCAGCCCGCCATCGCGGCCATCAACAGCGCGGTGCCGATGAATGGCAGTTTCCGGCAAAGTCCGCCGAGGTCGGTCATCTGCAACGTCCCGGTCTGCTGGTAAATATAGCCGCTCAAGCCGAATGACAGCGCGGCCAGAAAGCCGTGCGCAATCATGATGAGCACCGCGCCTTCGACGCCAATGAGGTTCAAGCTGGCGATGCCCAGGAAAATGAAGCCCATGTGCGCCACGCTGGAATTGCCGATCAGCATGTTCAAATCGCGCTGGCGCATGGCCACCCAGCCGATATACAAAATGTTCCCGACGCAAAGCCATGCCAGGAATTGCGCCCAAGTGTGCGCGGCTTGCGGCAGCATTGGCAGCGCAATGCGAATCAAGCCATACAGGCCGAATTTTTTCAGCACGCCGGCATGAATCATTGAAGTGGGCGATGGGGCCACACCGTAACCGAGCGGGGCCCAGGAATGGAACGGCCACAGTGAAACCAGGATTCCAAATCCAAAGAGCAGCAGCGGGAAGATGAAATTTTGCGCGTCCGTGGCCAGCGGATGGGCTTTGACATATTCGATGAGTTTTGGAATGTCAAAAGTATGCGCGCCGGATTGCAGATAGAGCGCGATGAGCCCAATCAGCGCAATCAGCGCGCCCACGCTCAAATACAGCGTGATTTGGAACGTGGCGTAATTTTTCTTTTCGCCGCGTCCCCACACACCAATCATGATGAATGTAGGAATCAGCGCAAATTCGTGGAGGAAATAGAAAAAGAACAGGTCAAGCGACGCAAACGCGCCGAGGATGCCCCCAGTCATCACCAGCAGCAGGATGTAAAATTCCTTTTCGCGCGACTGGATTTCGAACGAACACAATGTCGCCGCGAATGCCACGATTGCGCCCATTAAAATCAGGCCCACGTTCAAGCCATCCACCCCCACGTGATAGCTGATGCCAAGCGAATCCACCCACGGAATTTGCTGTTCGAACTGGTAGCCGTTCGTGTTGGGCACGAACTGGCAGAACATTTTCACCGCCAGCACCGCGGAAATGAGCGTGGCCAGCACGGCAATGCCGCGAATGATGACGCGATAGTTGCGCGGGACAACAATCAGCATCAACGCCGCCAGCAGCGGCCAACCTGCGATGTAAGTCAGTATGGACATTATTTTACCAAAACAAGATAGAGCAGCACCGCCACGCCGAACACGAACAGGAACGCGTAGGTCTGGAGGTTGCCGGTTTGCAGGAGGCGCAGCGCGCGCCCGGTGAAATCCGTGCCGCCGCGAATCAATCCAATGCAGATGACTTCCACAACCCATCGGTCAATCCAGTCGCAAACGGCGGCAATGAAATCATGCAGGCGCACGACCGTGGCCTCGTATATTTCATCGAAGTAGAACTTGTTTTTCATCCATACTGCCAAAACACCGAGCCTGGCAGGCAGCGGATCGGTGGCGGCATTCTTGTAGAGGGAGAATGCGGCAAAGAAGCCGATGGCAAAGGCCAGGAGCCCGAGCGATGCCGCCAGCGGCGAGTGCGCAAATGGCTCAAACAAGGCAGCGGCAAAACCGGCGGATTTTTCCGCTTCGTCCGGGAAATTATACCGGTAAATGCCTTGGATTCCGATGAGGCCGCCAACCGCGCTGAAAAAGGCCAGAACAATCAACGGCAGCGTAATCACCAAATCCGATTCATGCGCGTGCGAGGCGGCTTCGGACTTTTCCTTGCCGAAGAAAACGACGAAGAACAGCCGGAATGTGTAAAATGTCGTAAGCCCGGCAATAAACACGCCGTTGGCAAAAAGCAGATAATTATGCTGCTCGACGGCTTGCGCGAGGATGCTGTCCTTGCTGAAAAAACCGCTCAAGGGCCACACGCCGGAGAGCGCGAGCGCACCGATGAGAAATGTCCAGTATGTCGTCGGCATTTTCTTTCGCAGGTTGCCCATTTGCCAGATGTCCTGCTCGTGGTGCATCCCAATGATGACCGAACCGGCGCTTAAGAACAGCAGCGCCTTGAAAAATGCGTGCGTGGTCAGATGGAACATCGCCGGCGTCGGACCAGCAAGACCCACGGACATGACCATGTAGCCAAGTTGCGACAGCGTCGAGTAGGCGATAATTCGTTTGATGTCGTTTTGCTGGACGGCGATGAGCGCGGCCAGCAGCGCCGTGAACCCGCCGATATACGCAATGACTTGCAGCGCGTCTTGATTGTACAGAAATAGCGTGCGGCACAGCATGTACACGCCGGCGGCCACCATCGTCGCCGCATGGATGAGGGCAGAAACGGGCGTCGGGCCTTCCATCGCGTCCGGCAGCCAGACGTGCAGCGGAAATTGCGCGGACTTGCCCATCGCGCCGCAGAATACCAGCAATCCCGCAATCGTGGCACTCGCACCGAGCGCTGCGGAATTGACCTTCATGGCCTCCTGCAACGCGCCAAAATTCAGTGAACCAAGGATGCCCCAAACCATCAAGATGCCCGCCAGAAAACCAAAGTCACCCAGACGATTGACGATGAATGCCTTCTTCGCCGCATCGCCCGCGCTGGGTTTTTCAAACCAGAAACCGATGAGCAGATAGCTGGACACGCCCACCAGCTCCCACGCGACGAACATCATGATAAAATTGTTCGCCAGCACGATGCCGAGCATCGAAAAGGTGAACAGGCTCAAGCAGGCGAAAAACCGCGCCTTGCCGGGGTCTTCGTCCATGTAGCTGTAGGAATAAATATGAATCGCCCCGCCGACTCCGGTGACAATCAGCATCATCATCAGGCTCAATGCGTCCAGCTTGAGCCCAAAATCCACCTTCAAATCGTCAATGGTCAGCCAGTTCACGGCGGTTTCTGTCACCGCCGGGTGAAAACTGTTCGCGGCAATGAAAATGCACGTCAAAACGAAACCCGTGACAATCGCGCCGATGGAAAGGAGGCTGCTGACGGTTTTGCTGCGCAACGTAAAAAGCGTAATCACCGCCGCTGACAGCAGCGGCAGAAACAAAATCAGCCAGGGAAACAGTTCGTATTTCATTTCTGTCCGTTGAAGCGTTGAAGCGTTGAAGCGTTAAAGCGAATGACGACGTCCGCCTGCCATGCCGTTTCAACGTTGTAACATTTCAACGCTTTAACGCATTCGTGTTTATTGGTGTTCATTCGCGATTCAATCACAGTTTCATGCTCGTTAAATCCTCGACGTGCGCGGACTGCCGCTTGCGATAGAGCGCCACGATGAGCGCCAGGCCCACCGCCACTTCCGCCGCCGCCACGGTGATGATGAAAAACACCAGCACCTGGCCGTCGAGCTTGTCGTTGAACCGCGAAAAGGAAACCAGCGCCAGGTTCGCCGCGTTGAGCATCAGTTCCAACGACATGTAAATCACCAGCAGATTGCGCCGCAAGATCACGCCCATCAGCCCCAGGCAAAACAGCAGGATGCTGACGGTCAAATAATGATGGAGTCCAACGTGCATGATTAAAAATCCGAAATCCGAAACCCGAAGGCCGAAAGAATGACGAATGACGAATGACGAATGGCCTTTGCCCGGACCGATGGTGTTCGGCGGCAGGCGCTTCGGACTTCGGGCTTCGGATTTGTTTCGGATTTCGTCATTCGGGTTTCGGATTTCATTTGTTCATTCCAGTTTTTTCTTGCTCAACAGAATCACGCCAATCATCGCCACGAGCAGCAGCACCGAGACGATTTCAAAGGGCAGCGTGTAGTTCGTGAACAACAAATGGCCGAGCGCTATCGTGTCGCCTTCAAGCTGCGGGTTTTCCACGCCGGGCTTGACCGAGGCAATTGATTTCAAAAAGACCGAAAGAATCAGACCCACGGCAATCAACCCCGCCACGACACCGTACAATTTGATTTTACGCCGCTGCTCTTCCTTCAAATCGAGCAGCATGATGACAAAGACAAACAGCACCAGCACCGCGCCCGCATAGACGATGATTTGCACCGCCGCCAGAAAGAACGCGTGGAGCAGAATGAACAGGCCGCTCATCGAGATGATGGTCAGCACCAGAAACATCGCGCTCGTCACCGGATTGCGGCTGAACGGGTTGGCGAAGACCAGAATGCCGCACAGCAGCGTCAGCGCCGCGAAGACGTAAAACAAAACGTCCGACACCGCTCCCCCGCCGAGCAAATTGTTAAGTGCTTCCATTGTTAAAAATCCGAATACCGAAACCCGAATACCGAATGAATGACGAATGACGAATGACGAATGGCCTCTGCCGAGGCCGCAGCTTTGTGGCCGACGCTTCGGCCTTCGGCCTTCGGATTCCTTTCGGATTTCGGCATTCGGATTTCGGATTTCATTTCATCACACTTTCACCGGAAAATTTTCCTGTTCCTTCGCCTCTTCCAATTTTTGCTTCCATTTTTGGACGCCGGGGCTGACGCCGCCGAGGGCGAGGAGTTTTTCCTTGTCGTAAATCAATGCTTCCCGGGTCAGGCCGGTGAGCGAGTAATCTTTTTGCAGAAAAATCGCCTCTTCGGGGCAAACTTCCTGGCAAAAGCCGCAGTAGATGCAGCGGAGCATGTTGATCTCGAATTCCAGCGGCATCTTCTCGGCGTTCGGGCGGTCCGCCGTCAAACTGCTCTCACCGGGCGGCGTGATGCGGATGGCCTTTGGCGGGCACACAAATTCGCAGAGCTGGCAGGAGACGCACTTTGTGTCGCCGTCCTGGTCCTTCACCAAATATGGCGCGCCGCGGTAGCCCTCCGGCACGTCCCATTTCTGTTCCGGATATTCCATCGTCACTTTTTTGCCCTGAAACAAAGTGCCCCACGCGTGTTTGGTCGTGACTTTAAGCCCGCCGATAATGGCCGGCAGATAAAGTCTCTCCCAAAATGTCAATGGTTTGCGGTTAACGGTAATGGCCATATTAACTCCTCATCCACAGCCAGACGGCCGTGATTAAAATGTTCACCAACGCGAGCGGCAAAAACCGCCGCCAGCCCAAATCCATCAACTGGTCGTAACGAAAACGCGGAAACATCCAGCGCACCCAGATGAACACCACCATGAAAAAGCACATCTTCACCAGGAAAACCATAATGTGCGCGATGCCCATGCCGAGCGAATGCGCCGGCGCATCCAGGCCCCAAAACGGCAGCGTCCAACCGCCGAAGAACAGCGTCACCATCATGGCGGACGATGAAACCATGTTGGAATATTCCGCGAGGAAAAACAGCGCGAACTTCATCGAACTATATTCCGTGTGATAACCGCCGACGAGTTCAGTTTCCGCTTCCGGGAGGTCGAACGGCGTACGGTTGGTTTCCGCAAACGATGCCACCATGAAGATGATAAAGGCCAGCGGCGCATACACCACCAGCCAGCCGTGCGTGGCCTGCCAGTTGATAATCGCATTCAGATTCAAGCTGCCCACGATCAGCAGCACCGGAATGACCGACATCCCCATCGAAATTTCATACGAAATCATCTGCGCGCTCGAACGGATGCCGCCGAAAAACGGATACTTAGAGTTCGCCGCGTAGCCCGCCAGCACGATGCCATACACGCCCATCGAAACGATGCCGAACGTGTAGAGGATGCCCACGTTCAGGTCCGCGATGACCATCTTCTGGTTGCCAATCACCGAGCCAAACGGAATCACCGCCACGGTCAGCATCGCCGGAATCACCGAAACCGCCGGCGCGAGGAAGAAGTAAATTTTTTTCACGCCCGCCGGGGTGAAATCTTCCTTGAACATGAACTTCAAGCCATCCGCCAGCGGCTGGAACATGCCCCAGCGCGTGAGCAGCGGACCAATAACTGGAATATATTTTGCGAATGGCGGCGCGCAGCGGTTCGGACCCACGCGGTCCTGAATCCATGCCGAAATTTTGCGTTCAGCGAGCACCGAATACGCCACCAAGCCCTGCACCACGCCGACCACGATCATGATCTTGACGATGGACCACAAAACCATCTGGCCATCCGGCGAGAGGCCGGCATACCAGCTTTGTATGGATTGGGGGATCAAGTCCATTTTAAATTTGTACCGTCGCGCCGGTGTCGCCAAGGCTGGCCCACGTCAAACCGTTGAACGCGGGGACATCCTTCGCCATTTCATTAAACAGGCCTTCAATCGTCACAAAACCGTTCTGCCCGGTAACATGATGCACAAGGTCGTGCAAAAATTCCCACTCGGAGCGCGCGTCGCCCGGCGCCTCGATGGCCTTCATAAATTTCTGGACGCGGCCCTTCGTGTTGGTGAACGTGCCGCGTTTCTCGGCGTGCGCGCAGCCGGGCAACAGATAGTGCGCCAGCTTCGTCGTCTCGTTGGGCAAAATATCGCTGACAATGAACGTCTCCAGCTTCGCCAGCAGTTCCGCCGTCAGGCCATGCTCTTCCACAACTTCGCTGATGGTTTCGCGCTCGCGCAATTTCTCATTGCCCACGCCGCGCTTGACGATGTTCTCGCCGAAAACGAGCAGGGTCTTGATTTTGCCCTGCGCGATGCCGTCGGCAATCTTCGCCAGGTTGATGCCCATCTCGGTGAAGCAAATTCCCGTGAGCCGCGCGCCGTTCGTGTTCGAATTTTTGTCCGCGCTGACGAGCAGTTTGTCGCCTTCACCCACGCGCGGAATGGAGTCGCTCATCGCGTCGAGCTTGGCTTTCAGTTTTGAAATCAGCCAGAGTTCCTCATTCGTCTGGCGCGCCGAGGCGATGATGGCCACGGAACCCGCCGGCGCGCGTTTCAGTTTGTCCGAAATTTCATTGAGCGCCACCGTCCAGGTCGTTTTCTGCCCGCGCACCAAAACGTCCTTCAACCGGTCTTCGCGCTGGATCCATTTGTAATTCAGCCGGCCCGCATCGCACATCCACGAGCCGTTGACGGCGTCATTATCGCGCGGTGTGTAGCGGTACATTATTTCCTCGCGCGAACCGATGACCGTGTTGCAGCCCGTCGCGCAACTCGTGCAGACACTCTTCGTCTCCTTGAGAAACCAGACGCGCATCTTGAACCGGAAATCCTTCGACGTCAGCGCGCCCACGGGACAGATGTCCGCCGTGTTCAGCGTGTAATTGTTGTCGAACGGCAGACCGGGAAAGGTCGCAATCGTGTTGTGGCTGCCGCGGTTGATGATGCCGAGCGCGTCGTCATTTGCGATGTCGCGCGTGAAACGAATGCACCGCGTGCAAAGCACACAACGTTCCGCGTCGAGCATGATGCGCGGACCGAGATCAACGGCTTTGGGCTTGTGGACCTTTTGCTCCTCGAAGCGGCTCGCGCTCTGGCCGTAATCAATCGAATATTCCTGCAGCTTGCATTCGCCGGCCTGGTCGCAAATCGGGCAGTCGAGCGGATGATTGATGAGCAGTGATTCCAGCACGCCTTCGCGCATCTGCTTCACGCTGGGCGTCTGCGTGTAAATTTCCATTCCCGGCGAAATCGGCGTGGCGCACGCAATGGCCGGACGCGGCGACTTGGCAATTTTCGGCGTGCCATCGGGATTCATCATCGGCTTGCGGTCCGGGCCGAGCGCGGGCGTGCCGAACTCCACGAGGCACATGCGGCAGTTGCCGGCCACCGGCAGCTTGGGATGCCAGCAATAATGCGGCACATCCGTTTTCGCCAGCTCGCACGCCTGAATCATCGTCGTGGGCGTAAGCTTGCCGGACCAGTCGGCGATGAGGCGCGGCACTTCGATTTCGCGCCCGTCCACCCGCACCTTGATTTTTTCAATCGCCGGCGCGGCGGGCTTCGTTTCAGTTGTAGCAGCGGTGGACATTTTAATTTTTCAACGAAGCTAAATGGTTTCCGTCCACGGCAAGGACGATTTGAGTTCTGCCAAGTACGGGGTTAAATCTGCAACAGCAGCACGGGGCCAGAGCCATTGACGAATCACTAAAGCCGACACGGGCTTTTGGAGCAACTGTAAACACTTTGTTCGATCAAATGACAAAACAATTGCCCGTTTTTTACGATCGACAGATTTAATTGAAGCATAGCCAATTATTCCTCTATCGTGATCACCCGTGTAAACGAACAGGTCATCGCCTTCATTCACATTCTTAAAATTCGTAGAGAGAGGCCAGGTGCGATCTCCCGTCGTAAGAGATTTATCCCTGACAAGCTTTTCAAAATTCTTGGTACTCACATCTAGCCACTTTCCACTGGGGAGAGAGAAATGCCATCCCGCGCTTTCTGAAATTGGATAAAGCCAAGCAGCCTTTTCTCTTTTGGTCAATTTGGGTTCCGACAAAACCACAGACGGGATCGTCGAAGCAGATCGCTCCGCCGCCCTTTTTAATCCGTGTTTATCTGTGTTCATCCGTGGTTAATTCTCAAATTTCCCCGTGATGCAAATCGTCAATCGGGAACATCATCTCAAAATCGCCCCACATCAAATCGCCGTAATGCAGATGGAACTTCATAAAATTCCGAAGCTGCCGGTATTTCGTGGTGTCGGGATTTTTGGCTTTCCGCAAAAACGGCTCGAAATCCATCACGCGAACCAGCCCGTCGTTGAAAGACAAACGAATTTTGTAGCCGGAGACGTATTCCGCCCCGACCACTTCCAAATAGTTTGTCGTCTGTGTTTTCATTTCAACTTGCTAACTTAATCTGCTTTTCCAATAACCGGGTTCGCGACTGTCGTGCATCACCGCCAGCGCATGAACGTAATCGTCCAGTTCCTCGTAAATTATTTTGTAAGGAAAACCCGGAATTCGCGCGCGGCGCACGGGTTTTTCCACGAACGGAAACCGGTCCGGCTGTTGTGCAATCGCTTCTTTCGCCGCGTGAAACGCTTGCAGAAAATCCCGCGCCAGCTCGGGGCGTTCGCATTTGTAGCGTTTCGCCACCGCCGTTAATTCCACGTCGGCTTCGCAATGAAGGGCGACAGGTTTCATTCAATGGCTGCATAGGCGCGGCGCAATGCTTCTTCAGCCGGGACCGGATTTGCTTTTCCGTCCCGAAAATCCTGTCGGCGACGCTCTATTTCCTTGCGCCAGGCATCGCTTACGTCATCCGCGAAATCCTCGTTTTCCAGACTGGTCAACAGGCGATGAGCGATTTCCGCCCGCGCATCACGCGGCAGGCTCAACGCCTCAATGCAGATTTTTTCAGTAATTACGCTCATAACTTTTTAAATATATCAATGGTGCGCGCCAGCCGCGACTTTCATTTCGTATGCCGGTTCTGCCCCATTCGTTTCCTTGGCGCGGCGCTCCTCATCGGCCTTGCCCTTGGCCACAAATTCATCCCTGAACTTCCCCACAAAACTTTGCACCGGCCAGGAGCAGGCTTCGCCAAACGCGCAAATCGTGCGCCCGCCGGGAATGTTGTCAGCGATTTTGACGAGGTAATCCGCATCGCTCGCGCGGCCTTCGCCGTGCGTGAGGCGATGCAGCGCCTTGCTCATCCACAGCGCGCCCTCGCGGCACGGCGTGCACTGGCCGCAGCTTTCGTGCGCGTAAAATTCGGCGATGTTCGCCAGCGCCTCCACAATGTCCACGCTGTCGTCCATCACGATAATCGCGCTGGAACCGCTCATCGAACCGGCCGCCGCCAGCGAATCAAAATCATAAGGCAAATCCAGCATGTCGGTCTCGACCAAAATTTCTTTGCCCTCGGCGTCTTTTTTCTTGAGCTTGAATTTTTCGCCGGCCTTGAAAACTTTTGCCGAGGAACCGCCCGGAATGACGGCTTTCAATTTTCTTCCATCAAGAAGTCCACCGCCGAATTTCGGATCGTTGATCAACTCGCCAATCGTCGCCTTGCCCACTTCGATTTCGTAGTAGCCGGGCCGCTTCACCTGGCCGCTCAAGCTCACGATGCGCGTGCCGGTGTTGTTCGGCGTGCCGAGCTTCGCAAATCCCGCGCCGCCCATCGCCACGATGTGCTTCACGTTGCACAGCGTCTCCACGTTGTTGACGATCGTCGGACACATCCACAAACCGAGCACCGCCGGAAAATACGGCGGCTTGATGCGCGGATACGGCCGCTTGCCTTCGAGCGATTCAATCAGCCCCGTCTCCTCGCCGCAGATGTACGCGCCCGCGCCGCGATGCACGTACATTTCCAAATCGTAGCCGGCGCCGAGGATGTTCTTGCCGAGAAAATTCTTCTCGCGGGCCTCCTTCAACGCGCGGTTCAAAATCTTCGCGCCCTCGGGCATTTCGCCGCGGATGTAGATGTAGGCCAGCTTCACGTCATTCGCAAAGCACGAGATGATCATGCCCTCGATGAGCTGGTGCGGGTCCTTGTGCATGATCTGCCGGTCCTTGAACGTGCCCGGCTCGGACTCGTCCGCGTTGCAAATCAAGTAAATCGGCTTGCCGCTCTTGCGATCCACGAAGCTCCACTTGAGCCCGCACGAAAAACCGGCGCCACCGCGTCCGCGCAGGCCGGAGATTTTCACATCCTCGCGGATTTGCTCCTGCGGCGACATTTTCTTGCCGTCCGGCAAATCCTTTGGCTGCATCGCCAGCGCCTTTTTGAGGTCCGCATAGCCGCCATGACGCAGATAGCATCCGATGTCCGGCGTGTAACCGGGTTCATCGGCATATTTCAAAATCAATTTGTATTCCTGCGCCATAGCAACTTGACTCTTAACCAAAATTCTCTAGTTTAATGCGCCCATCTTGCCCGATGGTGTAACGGTAGCACAAGTGACTCTGAATCACTTTGTCATGGTTCAAATCCATGTCGGGCAGCCAATTTTCATCTGCGATTTCAGATTCACGACTTGCGATCTTCATGGTTCAAATCACCGTTTCTGTTTCCGCAACAAGCGGAGCGTCTCATCAATTGAATAAATGTGAGCCGGATCCTTGTCCCGCATGACGGCAGCCTTGCTCTTCCGAATGGATTCCAGCGGCATGACGGGAATTTCACAACCGTGAAATCTCAGCTTGTGTGCCTTTCGCAGTTCAGACGCAAAGCTGCCGAGACCCGTTACTTCGTATATGAAATTGACCAGCATTCCGTCACTCAATTCCACGATGGTGTTGCGAACCATCTCCGCCCCACAACGCAAGGCGACGTTGACCGGGCTCATATATTGGCGCGGCGGCAGATCAATCCACAAGTCAACGTCATGCGTGACAACCGGAACACCTTGGAGAACGGCGGCTGACATGCCAATTAGCTGGAACCGAATTTTTTCAGCGCGGAGCGCCCCCACAAGCCGAAAGAACGCAGGTACGTCTCGTTCATCTGCCACCGCTCGTCCGGCGTTGCCGCCAGGCTGCGGGCGTAGAGGATCTTTCCGTGCTCGTCGAGCCCGCGAACGTTTTTGATTCGCTCGTGAACTTTTCGCCAATCCCTTAGACTTGTCGTTTTCATGTTTTTGCTTCTTATTGGCCTTCATTTGCAACTTGTTAAAATCTCATCCGCCTTCTTGTGGCTCACGCCTTCGTAGAAAGCGTCACCGCACATCATCACCGGCGCCGTGCCGCAGCTCGCCAGGCATTCCACGAATTCCACCGTGTACTTCCCGTCCTTCGTCGTCTGCGGTCCGTGCTTGTGCGCGTCCAGTCCCAGCTTCGCGCAAAAATGCTTGTGCAATTCCATCGCTCCGCCGAGCGCGCAGCTTAACGTGCGGCAGACCTTGATCTGGTATTTGCCCTGCGGCTCCTGCCGGAGCATCGGGTAAAACGTCACGATTTCATAGACGTTGATCGGCTGGAGTTCCAGCTTCTTCGCCGTCCACTCCACCGCCGCCTGCGAAATCCAGCCAAACTTTTCCTGAATCGCGTGCAGCACCATCAACGACGCCGCGCGCTTTACGGGATAATGCGTTATCAACTCGTCAACCTCCGCTTCAATTTCTTTTGTAACTTGAAAACTCATCGCACAATTAAAAGTTAAAAATGCAAAATTAAAAAACGCGGCGCCGACGCGCAGCCATTTTTCATTTTGAATTTTTCATTTTGCATTTTCACCGGTCACTTTCTCCCATCACAAAGTCCAGCGACCCCAAAATCACCGGCACGTCGCTGATCATCGCTCCCGGCATCAATTCGCCGATGATGCTCAAATTAATGAAGCTGGGCGCGCGGATTTTCAGGCGATATGGCACGCCGCCGCCCCGGCTGTTGATGTAAAAACCCAGTTCGCCTTTCGGATTTTCGTGGCCAAAATAAACTTCGCCCGGTGGACAATTCACGCCCTCCGTCACGAGCATGAACTGGTGGATCAATTCCTCCATGCTCGACAAAACTTTTTGCTTCGAGGGCAGCGTGATTTTTCCATCCGCAACAGACACGGGCTCCTTCGCGTCATTCGGCCAGCCGCCGGGAATCTTCTGCAAACACTGGCGCAAAATCCGCACGCTCTGCCGCATCTCTTCCATGCGCACCAAATAGCGGTCGTAGCAATCACCGACGGAGCCAACGGGAATGTCAAAATCCAAATCCTTGTAGCAAAGATACGGCTGATTTTTGCGCAAATCCCAATCCACGCCGCTGCCGCGCAAATTCGGGCCGCTCAATCCGTAATCAATCGCCATCTCCTTCGAGATCACGGCGAGATCGCGCAGGCGGTCCACCCAGATACGGTTGCGCGTTAGCAGCGTCTCCACCTCCGCGAGCGCCACTTCAAATTCATCGCAGAACTGTTTCACCTGCGCGCACCATGTCGGCGGGATGTCCCGCATCAATCCGCCAATGCGCGTATAAGTCGTCGTCAAGCGCGCGCCGCTGGCGGCTTCGGCCAGGTTGTAAATTTTTTCGCGCTCCGTGAACGTCAGCAAAAATACCGTCACCGCGCCAGTGTCCATGGCGAACGCGCCGAGACCCAGCAAATGCGCCGAAATTCGCGCAAGTTCGCAGCACATCACGCGGATGTACTGGCAACGCGGCGGCAATTTATCATGAATTCCGAGCAGTTTTTCCACCGCCAGCGCGTAGGCGACGTTATTCGCCAGCGGCGCGAGATAATCCAGCCGGTCCGTGTACGGAATGAACTGCGTGTAAGTCATGTTCTCGGCGATTTTTTCGTCGCCGCGATGCAGATAACCCACGTCCGGATCGGCCTTGGTGATGACCTCGCCGTCCAGCTCCAGCACGATGCGCAACACCCCATGCGTCGCCGGATGCGACGGCCCCATGTTCAGCACCATCCTCTCGCCATGAATATCCTGGGCATCCTCGACCGCCTGCGCAGCACGCGCAGCCGTATCGCGAATCTCTATGTCTTGAACAGTGGCCATTTTAACTTAAACGCTGAGGCGCGGAGCACGCAGAGGAACGCGGAGAATTGAATTTTTCTTCTCTGCGCGTCTCTGCGACCTTTGCGTCTTTGCGTTAAAATTCATTGCGTTCGGATTAATTATTTCTTCCCTATCGGTCCCGGCCCAGACGCATGACCGCGCATTTCCTTGTTGTCGCCCCGCGCTTCGACCCGCGCGTTCATTTCCACGACATCGGTTTCCGGAACTCGCACGCGTGGTTCGCGGGCAATCGAGTCATTGCCGCCAGCGATCGTCACGAACGGTCCGCCCTCCATGGGCGTAACACGCGTGAAGGCCACTCCCGGCAAATCAGTCGGCTTGCCAGCAAGTGGAAAGTCCTTTCGCAAAGGATAATACGGATAGCCCTCCCACATCAAAATCCGGCGCAAATCAGGATGACCGCTAAAGCGAATGCCCATCATGTCGTAAATCTCGCGCTCATGCCAGTTGGCCGTCCGCCAAACCGGCAAAACGCTCGGAAGCTCTGATTTCTCCTCAGAAACGTCCGTTTTTAGCATAATTTCGGTCCCGTTAACGATAGCGCGAAGGTGATATACCACCGTCCAGCGCGGATCGTCCCCATAATTGTCCAAACTGGAAATATCCACCAAATAATCAAAACCAATGCCTTTGGCAAAGCGGCAGACGTCTGCAATCTTCTCCGAATCAGCCACTTTCAGCGTAATCTCCCCGCGAAATTCCGTCGGTTCGGAGATGAGGTCGCCGAACTTGGCCTTGATTGATTTGGCGGCTTCGAGAGCGGTCATTGGACGGCGTTGAAGCGTTGAAGCGTTGAAGCGTTTTCACGTTTCGACGCTTCAACTTTGTAACACTTCAACGCTTTAACGAAATGGTTCATTTTGATTTAGAAATTAGTCATTAACTTGCCGTGCCTTGAAGATTAAGCGCCTTCGCCAGGACCGTGTCCCTGAGAATGGGCTGTTTGCCGATCTTCTCCTGGA
>Ga0207083_1070_pt1 | contig 17598 bp, 13 predicted proteins | sample Alteio_BWMinHeat_57_FD_153516 | JGI IMG/M metagenome (GOLD analysis project Ga0207083, IMG submission 153516) | Enriched cells from forest soil in Barre Woods Harvard Forest LTER site, Petersham, Massachusetts, United States -... | ecosystem: Environmental > Terrestrial > Soil > Temperate forest >... | reverse complement strand
TTGCGGGGACAGGTGACTCGGAACTGTTGGGGGCAATCCGCGGTAGGGCTGAAGCTCTGGGGATTTTAGATTCGGTGACGTTTGATTTTCGTTTCTTGCCCGTCGAGGAGTTGATTAGCCTTATTCGCGCGGCCGATATCGTTGTTTATCCTTATAAGAAAGTCACGACCAGTGGAGCCCTGCACACCGGAATGGCTTTGGGTAGGGCGATTATTGCAACTAATCTCGCCCCTTTCGCAGAGATACTGGAGCACGAAAAAAGCGCTCTTTTGGTCCCATATGGCAACGCGGAGGAATTAGCTGCTGCCATCATTAGGCTGGTCAATGAGCCCGAAACTCGCCAAAGGTTTGGAGCCGAAGTGATGAAGCTCGGTTCCGGTGACGAGGTCTGGCAGACGATAGCCAAGAAAACCGTGGAATGCTACGCTTCGGTGCTCCGAGAGGAAATCACGTCGCAATCAGTTTCGTAGTAAGTTCTCGTACACGGCCTCGAGTTTTAGCATCATAGCCTCGAGACTAAAGTGATCCGAGACGCGTTTTCTACCCGCGTGCCCCATTTGCTGAGCCTGGTGCGGATCCTCAATCAGGCGACAGATTCGATCGGCCATAGCCGAGGCGTCTTCCGCCTCCACAAGGAAACCTGTTTCGCCGTCCTGTACCGCCTCTGCATTTCCACCTACGCGCGTCGCGACGCAAGGCACACCAGCCGCCATCCCCTCCAGCAGTGCATTGGAGAAACCTTCACTGCGAGACGGCAGAACGAATACATCACTGGCACATAGCAGAGGAAAAACATCTGACTGATGACCGAGGAATTTGAATTTGTCTCCCAGGCCGAAGTTTTCAATCATCTGCAGCAAGTCATTGTAATAAGCCCACTCGGAAATGCCTCCGACGACGAAAAACTTGACGTCTGGACTTCGCGTGCACACAAGGGCAGCGGCGCGAATGAGCACATCAAGTCCCTTAACCTTGCGGATATTTCCGACGGTGGTGACCAACCGCCCCACAGGATGACGAATTCCCAAACGTTCACGCACTGACGCGATTGCAGGCGGGGTAGGCATACGGGGAATTTCGATGCCGTTGTAGAGGGTTACCACCTTATCCGAAGCGAGGTGATCCTCTGATATTGCGAACTGCCGAACTCCCTCGGAGACTGTGAGCACTTTGTGAGCAAGCGGACCCAGAATGCGATATCCAAGCCGGTGCTTTCCAGAACGGAGAATGCCCATATCGCGCCGACTAGAGACGAGTTTTGCTGTTGAAGTCAAACGCACAATAGATCCGGCCCATAGATCTGAGGTTTCAAAGAAAGAATGAACAATGTGCACCTGCTGTGTATGGATAAACCGGGCCAGTCGCACTGCCATTCGGACAGCTTTCAGATCGTAGCTGCGAGTCAACGGGAAAACATGTAGCGGACACGGGAAGGAATTTAACTTGTGGCAGCTGAGATTGCTCGCAAACGTCAGGACTGAGCAACGGAAGCGATCGGGACGTAAGCCCGTGATGATCTTCAAAAGCATTTGCTCAGCTCCGCCGAATGGCTCTTTTAACTGATCGATCACAAACAGGATGTGACAAGGCCGCGGGAAGGTGGAGCTCAAGAATTGCTTTGAGCGTTCGGCGGACGGAAGCGCGATCAAGTCATGGGCCTTCATGCGTGCATCGGATTCAAAGCCCGAGGGGTGCCAGTTTGATGACAGTCGATGATTAGCTTGGGACACGGGAAAGCGTCCGTTCAGCAAATGCTCCTCGGAGTTGGGCTCTGTCCGTTTGGTGAGCTGGAGCCAGCTCCGCCGAATCGAGTTCGCTGTGCGCGTAGGCCACTAATCCAAACAACACCCACACAAGTCCGTTTAGTTCAACATATGTCCATCGGTCCCCAAAGAAATTCACCACAATGATGCACACGGTACAGATCACCATTCCTAATCCGAGAGAAGAGAACAGGGGATCTTGGGTACGCTTAACCAGAGTCCAGGCGATCTGAAAAAACTTAAGGACAATTGCCAGAAAAATGAACAATCCAATAACCCCGGTCTCCACCATCGCCTTCACGTAGTAGTTGTGTGTATCCCGCAATGAGGCGACGCGCCCCATGTATTCGTAAGTATCGTATCCGGACCCGAAGATAGGGTTAGAAGAAATCAATTCAGTGGCATCGCTCCAAAGTTCAAGGCGCGAAGCCGCGGATCTGTCCAATTGCCCAGTCGGGTCCTCGGTCATACTGATCCGTTCCGTGACGGCTTGCGGCAAAAGAAGTCGCCACGCCAACAGCAACACCACAAGCGCGGGCACAACGAACCCCAATAATCGTCGGCGTATAAGAGCCATGGCCATCAGGCTTATAAGAAATGCAACATAAGCCTCGCGTGAGAAGGAAAAAAGGAGACAAAATAAAGAGAGAGCGAGAATTCCGTAGAGAAATATTTTCCTGGCGCTCTTCTTCTGACCGATAGCTATAGCCAAAAGAACGAGTGACATCTCCGCCTCAAATGCGGCTGTATTGTTTGAACCAAGGCCCAAGGGCCCAGAATCGCGTTTATTCTCGTCAAAATGCGTTAAGTCGTGTTGGACAATTTCCAAACCGAATCCTCGCCCGACCAGCAAAACGGAAAGGCAGACCAGTGCCAGCGCGGTTCCCAACTGCTTTCTGGTGCGAATCGCGGCGGAAGTCGCGAAGAACAACCCCGGCAGGGCCATATAGTCTTTCCAATGGTAGAAGCGCTCGATGAAAGGTGCGGTAACTGAGGCAGACAGCGCACCCCACCAAAACGAAAAAAATACGAAGACACAGAATAAGATCAGTACCTTGTTCAGGTTTGAGCGCCGGAAAGAATAGCCTCGAATCAGTACTCCGATAAACACACAGAGTAGCAGGAGAACGATCATGTGATTGCCCAACGGCAGGTCCTTGATCCGAAAACGCAGACGTTGTTGCGGCATCACGAGGATGAGGATGTAGAGACCGATGGTAGGGCGCCATGCAATCGATAGTAGACAACCGACGAGGAACCCGACGTACAACACCACCGGTAGATAGATTCCAAGTCCCGTGCCTAACATTCGTCGTTCACTCGAGGGACGGAAGGTTTCGATTTCTGCTGGCAGACCTTGAGTTTAATTGCTTCGTAATGCTCAATTCCGACGAATCGTTTCACGTGCCTCGCACCCCGATATCGTAGGGAATTTGCGATGATCGGTATGCGTTTGCGACGAGCGTAAGCTTCAAATTGGCGCTGCGTTGTCGAGTGCCGGATTGCAATGCGATTCAATTGCCGGTCCCGGTATGCTAGTCCCGGAAATGACGTGCAGACGGCCTTATACCCTGCTGCCAAAGCAGCGGAGTTAACCTGCTCGTTGATGAAGCCCCCGGGAACGGCAAGGTATGAGACGTCCGACCTAGTAATTTCTTCCAAAGTAAGACGCGCGACTTTCAGTTCCTCAATCATCTTGTCGTAGGACAGCTTCGTCAGGTCGTGATGGAATAAGCCATGTGATTGCACCGACATACCTGAATCCCGCAGCCCTCGAATACCTTCCAGCGATAGGTAACCTAGCTTGCCGATGTACTCCACGCAGATAAAGAACACCGCGCGAAAGCCGAACGTTCGCAGGATGGGAACGGCTAAGTTCAGATCAGAGTCGCTTCCGTCGTCGAACGTGATTACCAAGTTTTGGGAATCGCCCAAGCTTGGCGCGTTCAGGAATTCGTCGAGCATTAGCGTGTTGATTCCACTCTGCTTCAGAAAAGCAAGGTGCTCGCGGAAATGGTTGCGCTCAACAGCATAGAACGTCTCCATTGGAGAACCGGCGCTTCCCGAATCTCGATCGTAGAGTCGATGGTAGTTTAGGATTACCGTTGTCGCCCGTTGAGGGGAAGCAATTACGGGCGAGCCCATGCTGCTCTCCTCCTGCCGGAGACAAAAGTAAAAAGTGCGACCACTGCAGCGGCATTTAACAAAAGAAATGCTGATGTAGCCTTGCCCAGTCTGGTGACGATTCCAAACGGTGGTCGAAACAGCGCACCTGTTGAAGAAGCATAAAAACAGGCCTGCAAGATCAGCGCGGTACGATAGATTGGGCCCTGTAACCAGAATGACGCTACGAACAGGATCGTTAGAGCGAAAGGAGCCACAAGTCGCGCCAATTTATGGCTAACAAATCGGAATCGCAAGGGATTGGCTCGGGTCAGCAACCAAGGGGCGAGCTCGATCAGCTGATAGTTGCCAGTCAAGGTACGGACCTTCCGGTGGAACTGTTTCATTCTGTCATTCGCGATTTCATCCCAAGCGCGCGCCTCTGGTTCGAAAACAATCCGTTTGCCTTTGGAAGCGACTGAGAGCGGCATGTAGACATCGTCCAAGATGGGTCGAACCTTCCAATCTCCTGCGGTGGCTAACAGCACGCCCTCCGGCATGGGCGCCACCAATTCTCTGCGTGCGGCGTACAACGCGCCGGTCGCGCCGACCACCGAGCCGGTGTCAGATTCCAGCTTTCGAATCCATTTTTCGAGCCGCCAATAGAGGCCTAAACCGTCGTGTGTATTCCCACTGTCGGAAGTTCTAAGCATTAACTCGCCGCTGACGCATCCCACGGCCGGGTCGGAAAAGTTCCGCACGAGCTTCGCTACGGCATCAGTCTCGATTTCCTGCCGAGCATCCATGAAAACGATGACATCGCCCGTAGCGGCGGCGATGCCTCGGTTTAAGGCGACGACTTTCCCGGAGTGCCGCGGGAGCAGCAATGCTCGCAACCGAGGATTATTTGCAGTTTTCAGTATTCGTTCTGTTTCGTCGGTGGAACCATCAGAGACAACCAGGATTTCAAGAAGTCCGTTAGGATAGTTGAGTTCGGCCAGGTTCTTCAGCTTCCGGGGAAGTACCGGAGCTTCATTGTGCGCAGCAATCAGGATGGAAACTGAGGGTGTATAGTTGGCTTTACGAATCGGCCGAATCCACCAGCGCCGGCACAGCCACAACCCTAGCGGATAGCCAGCATACGTATACAGTAGGAAAATCACCGCAGCCCAGAAGATTAGTAAGGCGGTCATCACTGCGCTCCTCGCCGAAGCAAAATCGTCTTGATTGTTTCGAACATGATCAACAGGTCTAGGGACAGCGACATGTGCTTGATGTAGTAGAGGTCGTATTGGACCTTTTCTCGGGTCTCCTCAAGTGACGCGCCGTACCGATATCGAACCTGCGCCCAACCAGTGATGCCTGGCCTAAGGATGTGTCTGAGGTTGTAATAAGGAATGTTCTCCGCCAGCCATTTAACGAATTCGGGCCGTTCAGGCCGTGGGCCCACAAAGCCCATATCACCAATCAGCACATTCCAGAGCTGGGGGATTTCATCTAGGCGCGTTCTTCGGAGAAACCTCCCAATTAATGTCACTCTAGGATCATCTTTACCCGCCCACACGGCACCCGTCTGCGCTTCAGCGTCTTGTCGCATGGTGCGGAACTTATAGAGGGTAAATACTTCTCCTCGCCGCCCAACGCGCTGTTGTCGGAACAACACCGGACCTTTTGAACTAAGCTTCACAGCCAATGCAATGATGGGAATGAGTGGCAGGCAAAGAATCAGCGCGATCGCAGCGATCGCAAAGGACACATAGCGGCGAACGAATAGGAAACCAGCCCCGAGGCGAAAGCCCTCGGAATAGATCAATGAGCTCGGATAGAGGTTTTCGATTTCGAGCTTTCCTGAAATCTTCTCTAGCAGTGAACTCGCGTCCTCGATCTTGATGGCACCCAAGCGCAGATCGAGCAGCTCACGAACCGGCAGAAGGTTGCGCCGATCGGAAAGTGCGACGATGACGCGATCTACGTTGCCCTTGCCGGCCAGGCCGCGCACGGTTGCGGCGAGGTCTTCGCGGTCAGATCCGCCGTTACCGAATGCCCCTGCCCAGCCGACGACATCCATTCCGAGGTCCTTACGGGTGCGTATTGCATCGACGAGTCGTCGTGCTCGATCGCCTGAGCCGAGAATATAAATGCGCTCACTCAGATAAGGTTGACGCAACAACCACGAATAGCCTCCGCGCCACAATAGGAGAGTTCCAGTGAGGATGATGAGTCCGAAGAGGTCAGCGCGCTTCCCCAACATGAATTCTGGAAAGTAGTATCCGATCCCAGCCAATAGAAACGAGGACGTGCCCAGCACCAGCAATAAGCGGAACCATGTTTCTCCACTCGAACCTAGCAACTTCGGTGCGTACAGATCGAAATAGTAGGAGCAAATCAGAACGAGGACCGTAATTGCCAAAATTTTGTAAAGGCCTTCTTGGTAATTGAGTACGAGGTAGGAATCGGGACCAAACTGGAGCAGGGTAGCCGCAAGAAATGACACGCAAACGAGCACGGCTTCGCCCGCCAGGAGAACCAGAGTGCGGATCGGGTAATAGACGTGAAACAAACGAACCATAGTTAGTCAGGCCTTAATTGAGCTGCCGCTTCGAGGTCGTTCACCTGTGGCTACGAGAACCGGTCAAATATTACCGGCACAAAACCAAACGCACGGTCACAGGCCCCGAGCCTCTCAACCAGCTAGAAAAGCGCGCCTGAGACTTCCTTGTGTTGGAAAGCACGCCTAATACCGCACGAATTGATCGACGGACTGCACGCCCGGCAGTCTATCTTGTTGAAAATGAGCTACTAAATATTGCTAAGGCCTTCCGTGTATGAAAATTCCTGGTAATCAAGTCCAAAACGTTTCCACTTCGTGGCATTCGGATGCATTCAAATTCCCTAAAGTGGTCGCCAGTTAATGACGTACCGCGATCAATGGAAACAAAAGGATGCTAGGTCGCCTTTTTGAATCTCCCATCCACGGGGATTAACTTCCCTGTGGAGAAGAAGATACCTTTATCCAGAACTGGTTGCGCTTTTCGTTGATCGAATCGATCTGTGTGGCAGCTAGCTTGCTAACTTAAGCTAGTTCTTCTTATGAGCGAGATCGTCACTCAAGTAAGCGAGGATTCCGCAGCAGCGGCCGCGCTGGGGGAAACGTCGGCGAGATTCGTACGATGGACGCAATTCGCTGCTCTCGGAGTATTAATCGGGCTCCTCTACCATGGGATTTTGGCGAATCTGGCTTCGCAATGGTGGAACGATCCAGATTTTTCCCACGGGTTCTTCATCCCCATATTTTCTGGGCTTGTCATTTGGCTAATGCGTCGCCAACTTCTCTCCCTAAATCCAGCCCCGTCGTGGTCCGGCTTGTTAATTGTTGGCGGCGCGTTAATCACGTTGGTGGTTGGTGTTCTCGGCGCTGAATTGTTTCTTTCACGCTCTTCGTTGATTCTGCTCTTGGCCGGGATAGTAGTCTTGTTTTTTGGTTGGAGGGTTTTCGGCGTCAGCCTCTTTCCGTGGGCCGTCCTGTTCCTGATGATTCCTATTCCTGCCATCCTGTACAACCAGCTTACCTTTCCTCTCCAGTTCCTAGCCTCCAAATTCGCTACCGGGCTCTTATCATTTGCAGGTGTACCCGTGCTGAGAGAAGGCAATGTGATTCGTTTGCCAGCGATGAGTCTGGAGGTCGTCGAGGCCTGCAGCGGAATTCGCTCCCTGCTTTCCCTTACAAGCTTGGCTGTTGTTTTCGCCTATTTCCTTGAGGTACGGGTTTGGAAGCGAGTCGCTCTGGTGATTGCAGCCATACCCATAGCTGTGGCTGCAAACGGCCTACGCATTATGGGCACCGGCCTCCTAGTGCAGTACTGGGATCCCGACAAAGCACAAGGATTCTTCCATGAGTTTTCAGGCTGGGTAATCTTTCTCTTCTCATTAATCATGCTATATGCGGCTCACCGATTGATGAACCTCCGGTGGCGCAGAGGGGATGGGAGGAAGACAACTTGAGTGCAACTCAAGATTTCTGGGCTCGTTTCGTTTGTGCGGCTACGCTTCTCGTCGGCAGCTATGCATTTCTGAACGCCCGGAGCCGGCCCGAAAATGTGCCGTCGCGCCAGATTTTATCTTCGTTTCCCCTGGTGGTTGGCGAGTCTTTTGGGCGGGATATACCCATCCCGGCTGAGGTGGTCAGCATTTTGGGAAACGGAGAGTTTGCTGAGCGATTGTATCGGTCTGGTTCTCAGCCTTGGGTCGATTTGTTCGTTGCTTATTTTCCGACACAACGAACCGGTAGCACGATTCATTCTCCGCAGAACTGCCTGCCGGGAGCGGGGTGGACGCCCATCAAGTTCGATCGAATTCCCCTGCCACGGCCAACTGGGGGTTCAATGATCGTCAATCGCTACGTCATCGCAAAAGGGTTGGATCGGCAATTGGTGCTCTACTGGTATCAGTCACACGGCCGTGTTGTGGCGAGTGAATATGCTGCAAAATTCTATTTAGTGGCGGATTCCATCCGGATGAACCGCAGCGATGGAGCCCTAGTAAGGGTGGTTACCTCTATCAACCCGGGGGAGACCGAAACAGTGGCCGAAAACCGCGCTGTGGCATTCACGCAGAGTTTTCTACCTTTGCTCGATTCCTATATTCCTCGTTGAGCTCAACGGGAAGGACGAAATGAAAAAGATACAATTCAATAGAGTTATTCTCCCTGCGCTCTTAGCTGTTGCCCTCCTGGCAGGCTGCTCGCGGGACCCCAACGTCCGGAAGCAAAAATATCTCGAAAGCGGAAATCGATATTTTCAAAAACAGGATTATCGTGCGGCGGCAATTCAGTTTGAGAACGCAATACAGGTGGATCCGAAGTATGCTGCCGCCCACTATCAACTCGCTCAAAGCTTTGTGCATTTGGCCGATTGGCGCGGCGCCTATCTCGAATTGACCCGAACGATCGACCTGGCACCGGAAAACCTCAAGGCCCAAACTGATTTGGGCACTTTGCTACTCGGCGCTCGCCAATTCGACCAAGCTCAACAGCGCGCCGATCTTGTACTTCAGAAGGACCCCAATAACGTAGATGCTCACATCCTCCGCGCAAATGCCTTGGCCCAACTCCAACAAGCCGACGCGTCTCTGAAAGAGATGCAAGCGGCGATAGAACTCAATCCCGAGCGAGCTCCGTCCTATCTGGGCATGGCCTTTCTTCAGATCTCGGCAAAGCAGGCGGCGGCGGCTGAGGAGAGTTTCAAGAAGGCGGTTTCGCTTGAGCCTAAGGCAATAATTGCACGGCTAGCACTCGGAGATTTTTACGCGCAGCAGCAGCGTTGGCCAGATGCTGAAACGCAGTTTCGGCAGGCAGTCGAAATAGAGCCCAAGAATATCGGGCCGCGGACTGCTCTCACTAACCTGTTCTTGGCCGAGAAGCAAACCTCCCAAGCCGAGCAGGCAGCAAAGGAAGCGAAGGACGCGCTGAAAGATTCGCCTGACGGTTACCGATTTCTTGGCGATTTGTATTTTCGAGTGGGTGACTTGCCGAAAGCGCTCGGCGAATATGCCTCATTATATAAACAACATCCGAAAGATCTGCGGGTGAAGAAGAACTATATTCAACTGCTTATTCTCCAGGGCCGTCTGGAGGAGGCGGCAACATTGAACGACCAGATTCTGAAAGCCAATCCGAAAGATCAGGGCAGTGTCATCGCTCGCGACCAGATCCTGATACGGCAAGGTCACGCGGCCGAGGCCCTCGATCAATTGCGGATGGCGATCAAGAATGAGCCTAACAACGCCCTTGCTCATTACTATCTCGGTCTGGCGTTCAGTGCGACCGGGGATTCAGGACAGGCAGAAACGGAATGGCGACAAACAGTGCGCCTGAATCCGAATTTCGTGGAGGCGCAGAGCGCGCTCGCTGCTGTCGCGTTGAGAAAAGGCGATCCGGAAGGTGTGACGAATGCCGCAGAAGCGATTATTTCTGCGCGCCCTAGCTCCGCAGATGGGTACGTCTTGCGTGCTGTTGCCGAAGACTTCAAGCGCGACCCGACCGGTGCCGAAGCCGATTTGAATAAAGCAATGGAAGTCGCACCGCGCAATCCATCCGGGTTCACGGCGATGGCTCAGCTCCGCACTTCCCAGAAGCGTTATGCCGATGCTGAAAAATACTACCGACAAGCTCTTTCAATTGACCCGAATTCCACTCAGGCGCTCCGAGGCTTAGTTGCGCTGTTCGTTGGAGAGAAGCAACTAGACAAAGCTATCGCCGAAGTGTCGGACATGATCGCTAAAGCTCCCGAAAATAGCGCGTACTACACATTAGAAGCCACTTTCCTTCTCGGCAGAAAACCCCCGGAGTTCAACAAAGCTGAGACGGATCTCCTGAAGGCTTCGGACCTAAACAAATCAGACGCGACTCCGCTGCTGCTTCTCGCCGAAGTCTACACATCGCAAGGTGCAGCCGATAAAGCGGAGAGCAGTGTGCAAGATGCCATCCAGCATAATCCCAAAGACCCGCGGGCTTATTTTCTATCGGCAGCAATAGAGGAGCGCCAAGGCAATTGGCAAAAGGCCCAGGAGCTTTATCAAAGGACTCTCCAGGTGCAGCCGGACTTCCCATTGGCTTCGAACAACGTAGCTTATTTAATGCTGGAGCACGGGGGAAACTCGGACGTGGCACTGACTTTCGCGCAAACGGCTCGTCAGAAGCTGCCCGATAATCCTAGTGTCGCCGATACCCTGGCTTGGGCGTACTACAAGAAGGGAATCTATAATTTGTCCATTGGCCTGCTTGAGGAAGCGATCAAGAAAGCGCCCGACAACGCCTCATTCCATTACCATTTGGGCTTGGCATATCAAAAGGCCGATGAGAAGAGCAAGGCCAAGGCTCACCTGGAGCGCACGTTACAATTGAGCCCAACATTCGATCATGCGGCTGATGTGAAGGCCGCGCTTGCCGAGCTTCACTCAGCTTGAAAGCCATCCTTGGCGTCAACTGCAGAATAGCGAGAAGTGCACCGCTGGGTGGCTGGTAACGTCCAGAAACTTCGCCGCGGCTCTGTTTCCTGACCCCGAGAAATCCCGATCAACATATCGGGCACTCGTTCGGTGAGATCCTCCCCTATTGTAGGTTCTTGCCCTCCGACATTTCTGCCGCGTCACGGGAAGTTGGTTAGCAAACATGTGCAAGGTTTTGCACCGTTGTTTTGTAGTTATCGTGGAGGCAACCTGTAAGTACCATATTCCCAATGGCCCAAGATCGATCATGGATTGGAGCGTCAGGTGCAAATCAAAGGAGTAGCTGTTCGACTGTGCTGAAGTGAACTTTCGCCAGTTGAACACTATTCAATCGGCGAAGGGGGAAGATGAAGAAAGCACTAGGGTTATTTTTGACGTTAATATCGATTTTTGGCTTCTCACAACTCGCCCATGCTACCGTTGATCAAGCGCTCGCGTTGACCGACGGGACCAACACCGTTGTAATCAACAGCTCCGGCACGGTCTTTGTTCTATCAGGCACGGCGACGACAGTTTTTAGTTCCGGTTCCGGTGGAACGATCACTTGGGATGGGGCACTCGGAAACTATAAGGTTAATGTTTCCACTGGGCAAGGGTCGCCGACCTTGGCGCCCGTGACGCTGGATCTGAATTCCGCCGACACTGCGAGTGGATCCACATCTGGCAGTTTGAATATTTTGTTTAGCCAGAACGGAAACACGATTACGCCTCCAGGATGGTCACTGACCTTTGGAGGCACACTGACTAGCGGTTCTGGCTCTTCAGTGTCTCTTTTGGCTTATGGCTCTAACACTGATGCATTCTTCGGAAATACGTCAAGTATTGCGTCTCTTGGACCGTTCGGACCAGGCGCATTTTCCGGGACCGCGGGCGGTTCGGGGGCCGGGCTGACGACAACTCCATACTCCTTAACGGAAGATATAAATGTAAGCGGCGTCGGAAATACGCGTTACAGTGGCGATGCAAGTTTGAATCCGGTTCCGGAGCCAGCTTCGCTAACAATGATTGGAACCGGACTGATTGGGCTTGCCGGGTTGCTGCGTCGCAAGCTCGTAAAGGCCTAGTCTCGTATCGCCAGAACGGGATAAAAGCGGTGGCGCGATAACTTCTTAATTGAATAAATGGGGCGAGCTTCTGGAATTGAACTAGCTACTTACTCCTGGAAGGAAGGTCTCGTTAAATAATCATTTTCAAGAGAAGTTTGATCATAGTGTAGGCCGGAAACCGATCAGCAAGCACTATTAGAATCCCGTTAGAATCCCGGAGGATTACTGCGGGCGACGAGCTAAGTAAGGCCGTATCATTCCTCGCGTAGGGTGCTGGCCGTCACTGCCCTGCTCTAAACCATAATGACCGAGAATCGCGAGGATTTCTGAACCCGTCACGACGATTGAACCACCACTGGCAAGAATCAGAAATCTAGTTTCCAATCTGAGACTGCTGAAGGCTCGGAGTCGACAACTCGAAATTCTGTCGGATCATGGCTGATACGGAAGCGCCGTATGACACTTATGAGATGGAGATTCCCCGTCCCGAAGGCCTCCTAATCATCTCGTCCCCTAGTGATCCAAGTTCCCGTTCTTTCCTCCGTTTAAATGTACCGAAGTTGTACCGAAAAGCTCATCGCAGAACTGCTGGGAGGAGCTTGAATGGCAAGCTGAGATGAGTGTCTACATACGCCGAGCGAGAAAAGAACCTTCCGTTCTCTGCGAGAGAGGATTCAAAAAGCCGCTGGCGTGCCCGAATTCTATGCCTCGTTGGCATCGCCGCCGCAGTGCCGCGTTCCTCCATTCGAAAAAGGTTGAAGAATCCTCGTTTGCAACCGAGGGAACAGAAGCCCATTGCCACTAGGAGGCAAAACTTTGCGCATGCAAGTCGGCGACATACATTAAGTACCTTAGTATCAGTACTACTACTATTGGCATGGCAGATGCTTCGACATCCAGGGCTTCCATTTTCAGTTTGCAGATGTGAGTGACGATGGCGGAGCTGTGGCTCAGCTTACATAACCCACGCGTTTTGAACCTGCTCTCAACTTTGGTATGCGCCTAAGGATCTCACTTCCGGGAAATCCGCTTTCTCGGTGGTTTGCGGCGTTCACGCTGTGTCATCACGAAAACCGGGTCGCACGCCAACTGCAGGAGCGCGACGTCGAGTATTTCCTGCCCACTTACGAGAAGGTCAGCCAGTGGCGAGACAGACGAGTGAAATTGAAACAGCCGTTGTTTCCGGGATATCTCTTCGTGCGGGTTTCCGCCGTACAAAGGAAAGAGGTCCTGTGCGCGCCGGGGGTCGTTTCCTTGGTCGGCCCTCCTGGCAGGCCTGTGGAAATCCAGCCTAACGAGATCTGGAAACTCCAGGCTGCAATTGAGAACGCACCGGTTGAACCGATTGATTACCTCAAGATTGGCGAACGCGTTCGAATTCAAGACGGCCCCTTGCGGGGTCTGTCGGGAATTCTTTACCGCAAGTCCAATAAGCTCAGAATGGTGATCTCCGTCGAGGCCATCATGCGCTCTTACCTTGTGGAAGTGGATCAAGCTCTGCTGGAGAAGGATCTTCAGTAGGCATGATCGTCTGCGCCTTGATGTTTGACCTCACGCATCACGCCTTGCAAAGTCCGGTTTCGGGCACGATCCCGGCACCGGCCTTATTCTCTGTCAGAAGGCCGGGATGCTTCTCGGTTCAGGCTGGACTTCGGTATATGGTGCTCGCATTTGCCTTGGGCCTCTCTTTGCTTGGATGTAGCGGCGGTGCAGGGAATTCGACTAACGTACAGGGCAGTTTCCCGGTTTCCATCTTCATGGCTGGCAACGGAAACGGAACCGTAACCAGCAGCCCGGTTGGGTTGAACTGCTCGACCGACTGTTCCGCTAGTGTGCCCACCGGCGCGAACGTGACGCTCGACGCAACGCCGGCGCCTAACGCGAAGTTCATGGGCTGGAGCGGCGATTGCTATGGCACGACAAACTGCCTGATCACCGTGGACACAGCCAAATCGATTACCGCAACCTTCAGTCGGATTCAATTCACTCTGGCGGTCACCGTCAATGGCAGCGGTCAAGGAACGCTAAACAGCACACCGAGCGGTATCGATTGCGGAAGCAACGGAACGAGCTGTTCCGGGCAGTTCGATGGAGGTTCGAACGTTACTTTGACACCTGTGATCCTGCAAGGATCCACTTTCGGTGGCTGGAGCAACGAGTGCAGCGGCATCGGGACGTGCACCGTTTCCATGGCTGCGGCTCGGAACGTGGGCGCCACGTTCAACCTTATCCGCTATGCAGTGACGGTTTCTCTCGATAGTTCCGGGAGCGGGCTGGTGCAGAGCCAACCCCAGGGCATCGTGTGCGGCCAGACGTGTTTCGCAAATTTTGAAAGTGGCCAGTCCGTTACGCTGACTGCGACTCCCGCCGCGGGATTTGCATTTTCTGGTTGGTCTGGGGATTGCACCGGAACTGGCAGTTGCAACATCGCAAATATTACCGCGGCCCATGCGGTCACCGCACATTTCGTAGTCTCTACGCAATCCTAGCTTCCAAAGTTCTGAGGAGTCTGTTGAGCTCATCGGCAACACGCTCGATCGGTGAATTCCTCGCGGTTTCATTCCCAAAGGCGCTGGGCGGAGCCTGCACAATCGCGGTGAACCTGTGGCTCATCCGCTATCTGCAACCAGCGGAATTTGGCGTGCTGTCGTTGTGCCTCGTGACCGTGCTGGTCACGGATGGAATGCTGGGCTCGCCGATTGATCTGGGAGTTATTCGTTTGGCTACGGCCTGTGAGGCGACGATTCAGCGGTCCTTGAATATTCAGAAAGCTGCGCTGCTCCTGAAGGGCGCGGTGATGGCTGCCGGCGCGATGGCTCTCACGATATGGGCAAGCGCGATCAGTCGGACGTCACTCCACGATCCGCGTCCCCAACTCGCTTGGGCTACCCTGACAGCCATAGCCAGTCTCCTTGTTTTGCGTTCCGCACAGGTGAACCTGCAAGTGGAGAGACGCTTTGCCGCCTATGGCGCGCTGGATTTCGGTCAGATGCTGCTGAAGTTTGGCGGTATAGCGCTACTTCTTCGATTTGGCATGGCGACGCCTGGCGGGGTTTTGATTTGGTTCATCACAGGTCCCGCTGTCGTAGCCGCAGTGTGGACGGCGCTGCACGGCCATTCGATGCTTCGGACACGACCGTCGCGCGGCGATACCCGCGACTTGCTTTCGTACACTCGGTGGTTCCTGGTTACGTTTGCTCTCGCGGCGCTGATCAGCCGCATGGACCTATTCTTGCTCGCCCGCTGGGGCGGCCTGCGCGAGGCTGGGATCTTTGCCGCGGGACAGGCAGTCGCCTGGATACCGCAATTGGTCGGAACGTATTTGGCGATTGTGATCGGACCGCGCGTGATGCCCGCGTGGGGCGAAGGGCGCTTGCTCCAGTTGATCCGGCGCTTTCAACTCGGCTTGGGGGCCACAGCGGTAGCTGGATACGTGCTGGCAATGATCGGGCTGCGCTGGCTAGGGCCGCTTGTTTTTCCGGCGGCGTTTTTCCGATCCCGGGCCGTGATGCAAGCGCTACTGCCTGGAGCCCTGGCGGGATTCGTAACGTTTCCGCTTGTGCTGACGACGCTGATGTTCTTGCGCCCCAGATTTCTCCTTCTTATGGATTGCCTCACTTTATTGCCCTTAGTCGGTCTGTACTTTCTGATCATTCCGCGATTCGGTGCAGTCGGGGCAGCGTGGGTTACCACGGTGGCGAATGTGACTCGCGCCACTATCGCCCAAGTCGTCGCCGTGCGTTGCGCGAGAGCAAACTTGACGGCCGGCACCCAGCCCTCGTTGATATCCCCTATTGGTGTTCCTGTGCCGGCAGGAGGGAGATTATCGTGAAATTTGTTCTGAGAATTTGGATGTTTGCGGTGCTGGCAATCGTTTTATGTACGTCCTCCGTCATGGCGCAAGAGAACGCGACGCCAACGCGGAGCAATGAAACGCAGCCCGCCAACGCTTCGAATGAAGCGGAAGGTAAGCCTCGAACTCCTCTGGCCGAATTTCGCTTATCCCCTGGTGACGTGGTCGAGCTGAAATTCTTCTACACTCCGGAATTAAACGTTACCGTACAAATCCGGCCGGACGGGGTTATCTCAGCGCCGCTGGTTGGACAGGTGGTGGTTGCCGGACGAACCGTGTCCGAAGCCGTGGACGAACTACAAACGCGCTACTCGAAAGTACTCAAGTCCCCCAGTATCAGCCTGCAAGTACGGAATTTCTCCGGCCACAAAATATTTATCGGAGGCGAAGTGGCCCGTCCTGGAACGTTCGATCTGTCCAGTGATGTGAGCTTGATGGATGCACTACTCGAAGCCGGAGGTCCGAAATACACTGCCGCGAAATACGCGCTCTTGATACACAAGTCAGAAGACGAACGGCCATTAGTGAGGAAGATCTCTCTCGAGCGCCATGGCACGGAGGTGGCGGAAGCTTCCCTGGTTCGGATGGCGCCATTCGACGTCGTGATGGTACCGGAAAGCAAGATTGCCCATACGGACCGATGGCTTGATCAGCACATCAGGCAATTGATACCGGCTTCCATGGGGGTTGGATTTAGCTATCTATTCAGCGGCGGGGCGCTGATTCCGTAGAGAGCAAGAACATGCCGATTCCCGACGACCTGAATTTTTCCAAAAGCACCGTCACTTGGCAGGATCTCTACGCACTCGTGTGCCGGCATCGCTGGACTATAGCGGTGGTTTTCGCAGGCACAGTCTTGGCTACCTACGGGAGTCTTCAGTTAATGACTGAACGCTACGAGAGCACTGCCAATCTTTTGGTCAAACTGGGCCGAGAAAACGCCGAGATTCCTTCAACCGTCATGAAAACCGGGCTGGTAACCGCCGGCGTCCAGCCGGAGGAGATCAACTCCGAAGTTCAATTGCTGACCTCGGAACCGCTTGCTGCGGCCGTGGTAGACAAAATGGGCCCCGATGCTTTTGCGTTCGAGTCCCCACGCCCGACCACGCTCCTCCAGGCGGCGAAGTATGACGCGCGCCGGGCGGTGCGATGGTTAAAAGCGCAGTACAAAACCACACTCATCGCCCTCAACTTGAAAAAGAAACTTACCGAACGTGAAGCCACCATCGAACTGGTCCATGAGAGTATCACTGCGTCCCCAGAAAAGACCTCCAACGTCCTGTCGCTCTCGGTCGAGCCCCCCCCCCCCCTGCTGGCACAGCGCGTGACACAGGAACTGTTAGCTTCCTACCTGGAAAAACGTACCGACGTTCTGCGCGACCACAACGAGAGAGATTTCTTTGACGCACAGGTCCAGCAAAACCAGGCGCGCTTGCAGGAACTCGACGCCCTGCGAGACCAGGTTCGTAAGAAGTGGAGCCTCAGCTCCGCGGCCGAACAACGCTCCAACTTGCTCAGGCAGCTTTCGGGCATTCGCGAACAGATGGACGCGAACGCCAGTGAGAGCGCGATGCTCGAGCGGCAACGGGACGTGATGCGCGCGCGCGTATCCGACTTGTCGCAGGATGTTCCCAGTTCGCAGGTGCAGGCGCAAAATCCAGCCATCCAAGCGATCAAGGAGAGGCTGGCGGCGCTGGAGGTCGAGCGTGCCAAGCTGGCCAGTCGTTATCTTCCAGATACCGGGCCACTGCAAAAGACCGAAGAGGAGATCGCTGACCTGAATCGGATGCTAACCGGCGAGACTCCCACTTTGCTGGGATCTGTGGTG
>Ga0207083_1066_pt1 | contig 18153 bp, 21 predicted proteins | sample Alteio_BWMinHeat_57_FD_153516 | JGI IMG/M metagenome (GOLD analysis project Ga0207083, IMG submission 153516) | Enriched cells from forest soil in Barre Woods Harvard Forest LTER site, Petersham, Massachusetts, United States -... | ecosystem: Environmental > Terrestrial > Soil > Temperate forest >... | reverse complement strand
GAAATCTATGCGAATTTACCCTCAGAGGTATGCGGAGCCATTGCCGCCGCTTGAGCCTTCGGGGAAGAAACACTGAACTGGTTGCGCCATCTATTTTTCTTGGCGCAGTCACGCATGTTGTCTAGCTGAGTACCGAGGAATAAATGATCTGGCCTGATGCACAATGGAGTATCGCAACTGTGAAGTACGCGCAATCCTTTAGGGATTGGACCAAAGTGCATCTCCCAAGAAAATCTGTGAGCATACTGATTACTGCCATGCTTTTTGATGTTTCCGTAAGGCGCTTGGCCCATTACCGCTCCTGTCCAAAGCCAGCACGTAGGCGTCTTATTGACCTTGGACCAGAATTGCTCTTCTGGAGTGCCGCGGTAGCAAAGAAGGCTGCAAAATTTACCTCTGCCGTTAGCTATACGGGAAGGTATCTCGAGGAACAAGTTTCCGCATCGGACACAGGTGCATTGAACTGCTGGATAGTGTTTCACGGGAGCGATTATACCACAGATCGACCGTGGTGTATAGTATAAAATGCCTATTCCCACATCAGCGTACAAAACTTTCGCGGATGTAAGCGCCCGCCTGCGAACAATTGTCCTTGACTCTGAGATTGCTGGTGGAGACACTCTCACTGACCCCGGCTCTCCTACTGGCGTTCCATTTGTCACAGTCCAAATAATCAATGCCGCGTTCGAGAAAGTGCAACTTGAGCTCGCGCGTGTAGGTGTTGAAACTATGATTGGGGAAGCGTGGCTCATTGGCCTTCCAGCCATGCCAACCATTGATCCTGAAGGCCGCATGGTTGTCGATGACACTGGCACCACCATCACCTATCCCAACGCCATTGGCAATGTATTCAGCCTGACACCGCAACTGCCAGTGGACCTGGTATTACCACTTGTCTTGTACGAGCGCCAGACCAATACTACTAACTCCCCATTGAAGATGCGGCAACCAAATGGCACGCTTCCAAGCCAATCACAGAGCACTTGGCTCATAAATTGGGAGTGGGAAACAGACGGCCTTCGCTTTCGCGGCGCCACGCAGTCGCAGGACGTGAAGATCAAGTACGAGAAGAGCCTGCCATTACTTGTTGCCACCACCGACCCTGTTCCCATTCGCGGCGTGGTCAATGCCGCTGCCTATGCCGGGGCCACCATCTTTGCCCAGTCGCGCGGAGGGGCCATTTCGCCAATGTTTAAGGCCGAAGCCGACTACGAGATTTCACTGTTACAGCAAATATCAGCACGAAGGCGGCAGAGGAAGCAGGTACGCCGTCAGCCGTATTCAGGTCGAGGGCAAAGGACCAACAGTCCAGTTTAAGGAGATAGAATGGCAACTAATCCTACGATCACATACGTTGCAAAGGTTGGCTCGCAGATTCGCATTGGCTTCAAACTCGCGCCATCTGGACTTTATGTCGCAGGTGGAGACATCGTCAATTTGGCTACAGCGGCAGCGGATCCTCTTTTTGTGGGGGCAATCCCGGCCGTTGAAGCCCTTGGCCCTCCATTGTCGATCGACATCTGGAGCAATGGCGGGAACATCACCACAGTCTATGTTCCTGTCCTTGGCACCAATCCAAGCAACTCCAAAGTGAAGGGATACTCTGCCCTGACCACAGAGTTTACCGGGGCTGCGGCCTATCCCGCCTCTGCCTTGGCCGACACCATTGTTGGCGAGGCGACGTTTAACAACCTCTAGGGGGCATTGTGCTTAGTCAAGACCTCATCGACATGCCCATTGAGGTGTTTGGCGGCTATGTGCCGGCGCTCGCTCCATCGGTAATGCCGCCAGGATCATCTCCATCAACTCAGGACTGCTACTTCCCTGAAGGCGCCGTCGCAACTCGCCCGGGCCTTTTCGCTCTCTTCGGTCCCGCTGGCGGCGTCCTCCCGGGCGGCGTGTCGATCAATGGCCTAAAGAGTTACCTGACCCCGCAACTGAATCGCCGCATGATGGTGTGGGACAGTTCCGGCAACCTCTACAAAGAGTCGCCTGATGGCACCTTGACCTTACTGTTTGCGCGTCCTCAAGGTGCCTCGATGCTTTACCAGTCCACCACCCTGTTCGGCCGCGACTACGAAGCCTTCTACAATGTTAATGGCGGTGTGGACATCCCTCGCCAGTACGACGACATGAACTGGGACCGCGTCAGCCATAGTGGTCCTGGCAAGGCTCCTGCAGCAGTGGACTCAGGTACAGCAGGAACCATTGCCGCTGGACTGCACCAAGTCACTGTCGCGTTCATCAACAGGCAAGGATTCATCAGCCAGTACGCGCCCAATCCTACGACATGGACAGCGGCAGGGGCCAAGCAAGTGGCCCTCACAGCCATTGCCACTGGCCCTCCCAACATCATTGCACGCCTATTGCTCTTTACGCCCGTTATCACGCCTCCTGCCACCACGGGCAGCTTCTACTCTCTTCCTGTTGGCACAACGCAACTGGCGACTCCTACGGTCATGCTCATTAACGATAACGTCACTACCACATTGACCGTGGACTTTACTGACGCCATCCTGATTGCAGGTTTTCAGGGCAACTATCTCGCCACTGAACGCACGCTTGGCGAATCGCAATGCGCTTTCGGGTACAGTTCAAGGCTGGGCTGGCTAAGCGAGCGCAACCGCCAACAGAACTTCGTCAACATGGACTTTGACGGCGGCTTTGGCGGCGCTCCTGTCGCTGCAAACTCTGGTGTTCTCAGTCCGTCCACGTCATCGCAGCTTCCAAATGGCGGCAATCCGTGGGTGGGCATAGGCAACATCTTCGTGGCTGATGGAGTGGTGGCCAGCGCAGCCATGCCCATTGGTCAGGCCAGCGATTTCATACTGGCCACTGGCTACGGCCTAGCTGTTCCCCTTGGCGCTACCATTACAGGCGTTGCGGCAGTAGTCAGGGCCAGTGCCAGCGTAGCCAATCAGGTTTCCGACTTTCAAGTGTATCTTGTATACAATGGCGCTATCATTGGCATCACTCATGGCAATGGCAACCTTCTAACAGTTGCGCTCGCCAATCAAGCCTATGGAAGCCCTGTGGATACATGGGGCGCAGCTTTGACGACTGCGAAAGTGAATGACCCTACTTTCGGCTTGGCATATTCTGCTCTCAACAACGATGCCTTTACCCGCACCGCCAACGTGGACTACATCTCCATCATTGTCTACTACACCACGCAATCAGCAGGCGGCACATTGCCTCTGGGCTGGACAGCGGGTGCGGCAGTCGCGGGCGGCTCCTCTGCTCTCACCAGTGGCTACACTCCCGACTGGGGCGATGCCTACGCCATTACCGGAGATGGGGCCACGGCTAAACGCGGGGAAATCAACCAGTCGGCGTATCAGGACTATTTACTGGCCTCTTTGATTGCTCGCGGGACCGCCTACCGTGTTCGCGTGCGCCTTGCCAAGGTGGGTGCGCTAACTCAGGGCGTCCTGCACATCAACCTGCAATCCACCACTGGCGGCTTCACGACTGCGGGCCTTGCCGTTAACGCCTCCGCACTTACCGCCAACTACAAAGAGTTTGACGCGCTCCTTACCGCCGCCATCGTATCGCCACCAGCCGACTTGCTTATTCAGGTCTACGCCGACGGCACGCCCACCAACGCTGGCGTGATTCTGGTTGATTCGATTGAACCTTATCCGGCCAATGCGCCATACAACTATTCGACCGCTTTCCTGTCGCACAGCTTCAATCCAGAGTCCTACGACAACACCACCAGTTCCATTCAGGTGCGGCCCAATGATGGAACGCAGCTTCGGGCTGCCGCTCCTATTCGCAACAATATGTACCTTATGAAAGACCACTATATGTGTTACGTCACGGATGATGGCGTGAACGAGCCCGCGTCGTGGCCTGTCAATGAAGTGAGCGCCACTGTGGGCTGTTGCGGTCCCAACGCGGTTGATTGGACGGAAGAATGGTTCGTTACTGCCGAACGCTCCGGCCTCTACATTGTCTGGGGCTCCGATCCGGTCAAGATTACGCCGGAGATCCAGCAGGACGCCACGAGCACTGGCAAGGTCTGCTGGAACTCAATCAACTGGCAGTACGGTCACACCATCTGGGTCCGCATCGACAAGGTGAACAAGCAGATTCTAGTGGGCGCGCCGGTGGGCAAGAACCCCGATGGCGGCATCATCACCACACCCAACACCGTGTTCATGCTGGACTACAAGTGGCTTGAGGGGGCAAGCGACATCGCCGCAAGCCCAATGGTGACGTACAGCGCTTTCACCGGCAAGGTGCTTTCTCATGGCCGCGGCCGCAGGTGGATGCTCTGGAACATCAAAGCCGCGTCGATGGCCTACATTGAAAGAGCCGATGGCACAGTGCAGCCTTTCTTCGGTAACAACAGCAACAATGGCAAAATCTATCAGCAGATAGCCACTCAGTACAGCGATGATGGAGTCGCCATCAATTCCTTCTACGCCACCTATTACAGTCCTTCGCACGTCGAGGAGCAGATAGTTCAACTGGGAGCGCACCAAAAGCTACTCGGCTACTTAAAGTGGAGAGCTTTCGGTTCCGGCATCTTGGCTATCTCCGTCATCACGGTGCGAAGAACAACTGTGCTGCGAGGGTACATCTTGTCCTTGACACCCGCCGGCGATGGTGAGCGCGGGCTTGAAATCAGCGGAGAGCGGTTCAGTTTCCAGTTCGGGACCAACGCGGTTGGGAGCTATTTTCAGCTCGAGCAGGTCGTGCCTTGCCTGAAGAAGCACCCGACCATGGTTGTGCGAGGCGTCAATGCGTAGCTGCGATGAATGCGAACAGTGGGCACAATGGCGCGGCGTCGTCAAGGAAGGCGATAAGATCGTGCTGGTCCGTCATCTCTGCCAGATCCACAAGGATGCCGACAAGACGCCTGACATCAAGTTCGTTTTCGTGGGTGCGATCCCTCTGCAAGCAGGAGCAAATTAGATGCCCCTTGTGATCCCCAATCTCGATCGGCAGCAAAAGCAAAATATCGCCTTGGCTGAAGCCTTGCAAGCGCAGCAGACCTACATCAACCTGACTGCCGCCATCAAAGGTTCCTATGTTGCCACTCTCACGTATAATCAGGGCGATATTGTTCTGTTTGGTGGCGTTCTTTATCGCTCGCTTGTTCCTGTCAACCTGGGCAACACGCCGACTACGAGTCCGTCGCAATGGCAGACAGTAGGAACGGCCAAGCTCGCGCCACCGCCATTTGTGAAGCCGGGAGTGCCGGGATGATCGTAAGAAGATACCGCGACTCCGACCTTGGTGCCATCTTTGACCTGCACCACAGGCAGGGGCTCAACTATGATCTGCCACCTCTTGAAGAGATGGCTCTTGGTCTTGTCATCGAAGAAGGCAGCAATATCACGCACGCCGTATTTCTTCGCGGCATCGTAGAGGCGTACTGGCTGTTTGATCCTGCACGCGAATGGAAGAGGCAAACACTTGGCCGCTTGCTGGTATTGCACAAGGAAGTGGAAGCAGCAGCGGCAAAGGCAGGCGTAAAGGAAGTGGAAGCATTTGTGCCACCAACTATTAACACACCAAAGTTTGAGGCTACAATGCTTAAGTTAGGCTGGCGACGGCCTCTGTGGACATGTTATTCGCATGATGTGCCGCCTATTTCTTCGTCGTTGGTTGCAGCACGTTCTACAATGCCGTCCATTGATTCCTTCTCTGATAGTGTTTGATGGACTGAAAAGATGGCCATGAATACAATGAGTTTTAGATTTGTTAACCGCACAAATGCCGCGAGTATCAGGATGACTATGGTTCATGTGCTCGCTTTGACTCTTAAACAATTCAAGGTTTTCAAAAGCTGGGTTGCATTTATTGTGGTCTCTGTGATGGACAATTTCAGAATCAAGCAATGGTCTGTTAAGGTACTTTTCCATTGTAAGTCTGTGTATTCCAATCGTGGTTTTCATTCCACGTCTGATTACATTTACAACCGGATAGCCATAATGGTTAAAAAATATCGAACCTATGTCGGGAAGGTCCGCCAATCGACGCAAATGGGCTTGGACTTTTTCAGGCAATTTCATTCCTTGATTATAGCCCATGAAGTAGTTGGGTGTCAAGGAGGTTTTAATGGCTAGAGGGCAGGCCGGTGCAGCAAATGCACAATTAAAGCAGAGCAACACGGTTGCCAACTCGCAGCAATCGCAGGCTGACACTCTTCGCAACAAGCTGGTGCCCGGGTACACTTCTCTGGCCGATACTGGCTACCTTGACCCTGCTGACAAGGCTGCAGCAACGACAAGTGAGATGGGAGCGGCGACGGCGCCGTTCGGATCTGCCAACTTTGAGGCCAGCAACAGGGCTGCGCGCACGGGCAATGCTTCTGACCTGACAGCGCAGCAGGATCAGTTGGCTTTGGAGCAAGGGCAAACTGCTGGCGGGGCTGCGGCAACATTACAGGGCCAGCAGATGTCCAATCAGCTTCAGGGTATGTACGGCTTGCAGGGAGAGGAAGCAGCCTCGCGCGGAGAAGCGCAGGGAATGTACGGGCTGGGGCCGCCAACATTGCAGGCCAGAGCAGCGGGAATGAGTGGCGACCAGACGGCAATGGGCTATATCAACGCTCTTGCTCCAAAGGGTGCGATAAGCGCACCGGGAACTTAAATGGCAGATACCGACAACTATCCGGCAGTGATGGATGAAGAGGACGAGAAGAAGCGCAGGGATCAACAGTATCCTGCGCCCAATCCTGTACCGCAGTCTGTCACGCCAGCGGACCTTCAAAGTGTTGCTATTCAGAATCCTCCTGTTCCACAATCTGTCTCTCCAGCAGATTTACAAAGTATTGCTGTCCAGCATCCTCCATCAGCAGGAAGTGCTCCACCTGCACCGATTCCTCCTGTGATGACAGCGCCGTCACCAGCAACCAAGCCATCCTATCCGGCCCCGCAACAGCCCACTTGGTCGCAGTACGCTCCTCCTGAGAAGCATGGCCTAGCCAAAGCAGGCTCGGTGCTGGCCCAACTTAATCCTCTTTCCGATGAGATTGTCAATGCACGGCCACTTCGCACGGCAGAGCGCAATTACGGTGCTGCCGCAAAGGAGTACGAGACTCAGGCGGCACAAAGAAAAGCAGAACAGGAAACGGCATCGAAAACGGAACTGGAGGCGGCGCAGGCCAAGGAAGCTGAACAGCGCGGGGCTGCAACAGAAGCCGGGATGCAGGATGTGACAGTAACCTTGCCTAGTGGTCAGACCGCGCGTGTTCCCGCTAAGGATGCCGAGAGATTGTTTGGGAACATTGTCACTGGCGCATCAAGAGAAGCTGTTGGCGAAGGGAAAAATAAGACCACTGAAGATGTCGCCACTGGAAAGAACAAGACCGCAGAAGATATTGCTAAAGAACGTGTGGCATCAGCAGAAAGCATAGCCAAAGGACACGATCTTGTTAGTACCGAGAATGAACGTATAAGGGCTTCTGCTGCCAACGATCCGAATAAACTCACCTCCATGATGAAAACACAGAAGCAGCAGGCTCAGGCTACTCTCCCGCAAATTGACAAGGCTCTTGACGAAACCGAAGGCATTGCTTCTGAATTGGGTCCGGCTGAAGGTCGCTGGAATAGCTTCTGGCAAGGCACTGTTGGCGTCAAGAATCCTGCATTCACTCATTACAAAGACGAGATTGGAATGGTGCAGACCGCCGTGACGCTTGCTCACGCCCGTGGTCGCATGTCCAATCAATTATTTGACCATTTCGTACAGATGTTTGATGCAGGCAAGCAAGCGCCAGAGAACATGATTCAGGCTCTTAATGTGGCAAAGGAATGGCTTACTACCTACGCCAATATGGGCGAGCCGGGTTCGCCTATTGGTGGTGGAACAGCAGAAACGCCAAAAGCTACTGGCGGTGGCAAGTTGCCTCAAGGAGCTGTGGCTGGGACTCTTGGTGGCAAGCATGGCTATGTTCTAAATGGAGAGTTTCATGGCGATTGACCTCTCTGGATTCGTGCCTGACAAACCTTCATTGTCACGGGGCTTTGTGCCTGACCAGTCTGGCGACGAAGATGAACTGACCAAGCAGACTCAGGCTGCGGCGAAGGCGGCGGGAGTGCCCACTACAGAGCCAGCACCTAAGAATCCTATGCCTCATTGGCTAAGCCAAGAAGAATCGAATCGCGGCAACACTGGCGCGGCATCGGGCGTTATGGCTGGTGTTGGTGGCACCATGCTCGCTGCGGCTCCTGAAGCTATTGCGACAAAGGGATTCGGTGGCTACGTGGCTCCTCTTGTTCGTGCTGGCCTCAAATCGGCAGCGGGCGCGGAGATTGGCAAGTACGGTGGCCGTTTCGTTGGCGGCATGTTTGGCGATAAAGGTGCCCAAACTGGAGAACAGGTAGGTCAGGTGGCTGGCGGCTTGGTCGGTCCTTTCCTTGGCCCAAAGACATTTTCTCGCATGCCGCTTGGTCTTGGCCGCTATGTTCTTGGCGATGAAGAGTACGCCGCGGCTCAGGCTGACAGGAAAGTGGTGCAAAGGAACGCTGACATTAAGGCTGGACTCAGGAAAGCGCCATCGGTTCCTGCGCCTGAACCGCCATCACCGTTTGAAGGTATGGCTTCAAGCAGTCCCGCCGATGTTTCCACATTGCCGCCAGCCCCCACAGCCCCCGGCATTGGCCCGTTACAGACCGCTACAGGCCCGATTCCCAAGTTTTCGATACCTGGGGCCAAGCCGACGCCGTTCGAGCCTCCTAGCCCCTTTACAGGCATGGCGTCCTCAAGGCCGGGAGAGGTGGCTGGACTTCCTCCAGCAGCAACGGCACAGGCTGCGGCGCCTGCCCCGGCGGTGACACCAAGGGTTAGCTATGTCGGCAAGTTCACAGCACCTGGAACCAATGTAGAAGTTCCTGCTGGCACCGTTGCTCCTGAGGACTTAATTGACCGCGACATTGCTGAACGCGCTACCCGTGGCGAGAGATTGACGCCGGAAGAGGAAGAAAGACTTGGCAAAAGAGTGCAGAAATTCTATACGCCCGAAGCTGGAATGGAACCATCAGCACAGCATTCAGGTATGATTTATGCTGGCAGGGGATCAAGATATCGCCCCACCAATGAGCAGATTGAATTGCAGAAGCGTTATCCGGCCCCGGAGAAAAAGTAATGAAAAGACTACTGGCTCTAATTCTACTCACAGCCACGGCAGCGTTCGGGCAGGGAGGGCGGCTCACGCAGGATCCTTGGGTCAGTAATCGCCTCGGCAACCCTGCCGCTGGCGTGACCGTTTCCGTCTGCGCTCCCTTGGCCACCACCGCAGCCTCGCTTGCGTCCACGATCGCCACTTTCACCATGGCGTCTAATCCAGTTACGGCAGGCTTCAAGTCAGGCATGAACCTCCAGATTGCAGGCTTTACTGGTGGCGATACCTTCTTCAACGCGGGCATCCTTGCCAACGGCTTTCTGACAGGCGGGGTGCCCATCATCCTTGTCACCGCCACTCAGGTTATCGCTGGCCCAATTGCTCATGCCGATGGCACCGCCGGTACCAATGGCACCTTGCTGCAGATGGGCAACAGCACCACTTCCTGCGCGGGCCTTTCTGCTCTCTACAGTGACTCCTTGCTTTCAGTGACCACGCCCAATCCTTTGACCACTGATGGCCTTGGTAATTATGGAACTTATATTGCCCCCGGAATCTACTACACGCAATGGTACGGCTCCGGCATCACCACCACCATGAGGCCGATGGCAGTGGCCTGCGTGCCTTTGAACAGCGCGAATTGTGGGGCGCTGCTGGGAACGGCAAATAATTGGACAGCTCTACAGAATTTTAGTGTCGGTTTTACGGTCACTGCTGGAACTGCCACTTTCGCCATAGCCCCAACGCCTACAACGGCATCTTCTGCTCCACTGGGAAGTCCGCTTCTGCCATGGTCAGGCGTTGATTTTGGGCAGGCGGCAAATCAATACACGCAATTAACATCGCTAGCTACTGTTGCGAGAGGGGTAGCAATACCGGATGCTACTGGAACTGTATCACTTGTCGTAGTAGAATACTGCGGTGCAACCAGTGGAGCAGGACAGCCCTGTGCCAAGACAGTTCAGACCCTTCCCATCATCATCTGGGGTGACGTGCTATTAAATGGCGCTGTCTCGCAATCCATCACGACATTGCCTTTTACAGATGCGCTCTATTCCTGCACAGGCTCTGACCTGACCACGCCGACGACAGGGATAGTTTCCTTTACGACTTACGCCTCGGCCTCGGTCACTATTCTCGAAACCAGCGGCACGAATGCGGACCACTTACGCTATGTTTGCGTGGGGCACTGATGAAGAGAGCGATTCTATTTACAGCCATTTTGCTTAGTGCGGTATCGGCATTTGGCCAGGTCGCCAACTATGGCGGTGGCGGCCTTGGTTCTGTGGTGCTTACTGGATCGCCTTCGGGAGCCGGTCAAGTTCCAACATCAACATCAGCGACAGCCGCGACCTGGCAGACTCCAGCCGGGTCAGGAACGGTTACGCACACAGGCGGCGCACTAACTCTCAACCACGTCGTGACGGGCGCAGGACTAGCCGACATCAAGGTTGACACCGGATGTACGACTGATGGCGCGGGAGGTATGACCTGCACAACTTTCACGGGGGCGCTGACCGGAAACGTAACGGGCAACGTGAGCGGCACAGCAGCGTCGATCACGGGGAATCTGACAGGTGACACGACCAGCGTAGGAATGGCGACGACGACCGTAAAGTTGAACGGAACCACGGTGCCAACGAATGCCGCAGCCGACACGTTTCTTGGCACTACAGCTTCGGCGGTAGCTGCCTGGGCCGTAATGCCGAACTGCACGGATGCTACCGGCAATCACGTCAACTATACGACAGCCACTCATTTATTTTCCTGCGGAACAAGCGTGCCAGCAGCTGTTGTACAGACCGGGCAAACGAATGTGTACGGCGCGTTCCTTCAAGACTTTACTTCCGGTACGATGGAGATTCCAGAAGCGGCAGGCTGCGTGACGACAGTCAATGCGACTCTGTGCCTTGACATAACCAACAATATCTTCAAGGAATGGGTCAACGGAGCGGACAGTATCGGAGTTGTGGAGGCATCAGCTATCGCCGCGGGATTCATTCCTAAGTCTACAGACGCGACGCATGGCCTGCTGACCGCTTCGCTTTGTGACGAAGCGATCACGACAGCGAACGCAATCACCTGCACAGATACAGCAGGTATTCGCACACCAGTCTTTACATCAACGGGAACAACGGCAGGATTCACGGACTTCCCGCAAGGCACAACGAGCGCGGCGGTTGCACCTTGCAACACGGCGACAAGTATTTGCGAACAGGCTCCAGCGGCGGTTACATCTTACCTTCTTAATAAACTTGCTGGGCCTTCCTCTGGCATAAAACTGGAAAGCAACTCGGCTGCTGTCTTAACAGAATCAAGTAGTGGAGATTCAAACCATTCTGTTCACGTCACCGCGCAAACGGCCACCAAGACCATCTATACCCTCTGTCCGGCCTCTGCGGGTGGATGCAATGTGGCTGGACAATACAGAGTTACTTGGTATTTCAATCAAGGCGGCACAGCTTGTGGCACTCCAACTCCAGGCCAGGTTACGTTCGCGCTAAGTTGGACGGACAACGCGGGCGCGCACGCGGCTATCGCTCTGCCGATGAATGACAACAGCAGCATCGCGGTTTTTACGGCAGCTTTCAAGTTCGCGGCGTCCAATACGACTGGTTTTGCCAGCGGAGAATTTAATCTGTGGTCAACTGGAGCGCAGCCAATTCAGGTGACGAACACATACACAGCTTGCGGCGTAGGGACAGGAACGTGGGAGTTAACGGCCGCCGTGGAGCAAGTGCAATGAGAAATATATTTAGAGTAGCACTCTTGTTGTTCATCTGTGCCGTATCGGCTTCAGCGGCTACTCCGACCCTAAAACGCAGCTATGGCAAGGAAGGCATGAGCAGCAATTCGACCGACAAGGCTGATGACTTCATTATGCAGCTTGATTCTTCGCCAGCTACTACAGTGCCTTCGATTGGTGATGTGCTCACAGTTGAAATTAAATTGCCGAAAGCTGACACGCCTACGGTCACGGACAATACAGGCTCAAACACTTGGGTTGATGTGCTCACGACGACCTGCGAGGACACCAACTACCGCTACACGCTGGTCTATGCGGTTCTCGCGGCGGTTCCGGCAAACATAAAGATTCACACGGGCATAGGCGGCGGCATCAGCGACATCAGTTTCAGCGTGCAGGACTGGTACAACATGGGAGCCTCGGCCCTTGCCGATGGCACCAGTTGCTCGACCGCAATTACTCCGGCAAACAACACGCCTCCGAACATTACCGCAACCTCTGTCACGGTCGGGACGGGCGGCGACCTCGTAATCACATCTGTTTTTAACTCAAACTTCGCGGCTGGCGACAACACGCCCAGCGGAGCATTCACGGCGGGAAGCGGTTGGACATTCATTCAGGAGTCTTGGTTCTTCGGCAACCTTACCGAATATCAGGTTCCCGGCAGCTCCGGCGCTCTGGCTGTCACGGCCACTATCCCGCAGACCGTGCATGATGCGTTCGCCATCATCGCCATATCGCTCAAGTCTGGCGCGGGAGGGGCAGCGCCGGGAGCAGGAATCGGAATCTCGAACTCTCAGACCGTCTACGTGCAAGCCATCGGAACAGTGAACGTGACGATAACTTTCCCGATCGCCACGACAGGCGATGGAGTAGCAGTCTGTAACGATGCCGGAAACGTAGGCTCGAACCTGAACTCCGTGACCGACTCAGTCCCGAATACCTATACTTTAGTCGTGAGCGCGGCTCAGTTTCCAGAATGCTTCTTTCAAGGGAACCTTACGGCGAGCGCCACTTATACGGTCATCCTGCATTTCAATTCGGCCGCTGGCAACGATCTTGTCTACATTGCCGATATGAAGGGAGTGACAACGGCACCGCTCGATACCACAGCGGCAGCAGCAAACTCCTCGACGCTGACAGGCGCAGGCAGTGGGGCCACGGCAGGCAACAATCCGTTCACTTCGACCGCCAACGTCGCTTTCACCGACGAGGCTTCTATTATTCCAGGCACGGCTACAGGCATTGTGATTGACTCCGGGCAGTCTGGTTTAGGGCCGACCACAGCATCAACGGGCGCGTCGGAGTACGCCTACGAGTTGGCAACTTGGGGCACAGGCGGGGATAACAATGGCCTCACCAATGGCGACATGATGGCCGTAAAATTTCACAGCACCAATGCCATCATCAATTTCGGCTATACCACGGCAGGCGCTTCTGCACTGGATGCTCTGGCAGTGTCATTCAAGGGAGCGGCTGTAGGCACAAGTGGTGGAGGTGGGTTCGGCGGCACAGCAGGAATTGGTGGCAAAGCGGGATTGGGAGATTGAAAATGAAGAAGCGAATTAAACGAGCTTGGAACTGGTCCCCGGCGGCATTCGTGCTGGGAGTGGCGATCTTGTGTCTGTGGATCGCTGCTGTCGTGTGGAGTCAGGGGCAAAACTTCGGTCCCGGCGGCTCCAGCATCACCTACGTCACGACGAATCCGGTCACCTACACGACCGGGCAGGTGTTCTATAACACGGTCACCAATCAAACGCTATGCGCTCAATCATCGACCGTCTTGATCCCTTGTGGTGGAGGCTCATTCAACACACAAATTGACTCGGTGAATTATAGCGTCGTTTCCGGTGGTCGCATCTTCGACGCCGGATTTTCAAATGCGTCACAGACAGTTACATTTCCAAATGCCGATTGCCCAACCTATGCGAAAGCTGGGTGGCTTGTCTTTGGCACACAACATCCCAACACCTTCTCAGGAATTGGAACGGTTGACCTTCTCCAGGGTACGATTACCACAGGATGCGTGACTGGAGCTGGCACGCTTGTTGTTTCTTCTGCTGGTGGTTCAGCGGCAACCTGTGTTTCTTCAACTTCGCTTGATTGTGAGATTGATTTCGGGCCTGATGATACAACACCTCTTCTGAACTTCTGGAATGCTGTAGTGAATGCGCCGAATTGTACTCCCGGCGTTCTCCAGGCTGGTATTTTTCTTGTCCAGAAAGGTCAGTTTAATGCCAATGGGCCAAGGCCAGGTCAATGCGTTTCAGCGTCAGGTACAGCATATACTGGACCTACGTTACGCGGCGTAGCTGGATTTTATGGCAGCGTCATCGTTCCAACACCAAATTTTGATACAACGGTTGGTGCTGGTAACTCCTGTTCTGGTGGAACTGCATCCGGGGCACTCGGATTCTCCGGTTGTTTTCTTGGAGCCTACGACATCAATGTGGACGGATTGGCGATCTGGGGGGCAGGACAACCACGGGCTGCTGATGGAAACGCGTTCGCAATCGCACTAATCAACGGCGGGCCGACTCAATCGAATGCCTACGTTTCAAACCTGATCATAGCAGCGTGGGCACCTTCGGCGGCAAGTTCCTTCGGCATTGTCACTACATTTGCCAGTCAGATATATCTTTATAACGTAATCGTAAACGCTGGTGGAGCGATTCCATGCAATTTCACAGTAGGAAATGCTTCCGCTTTCACTCAGGTTACGACCGGGACTTGCGGCAACGGAGGATCGGCCAGTAATCCTGCCTGCATGAAAAGCAGCGGAAATACCAATACGTTCGGAATGATTATCGCCACGGTTGCGGCAGGGAACGTGCACTGCGTGGACATCACCGCAGGCACCTGGAACTCCTCTCAAGACACCATCAACCCGGTTACTTCGGCAGGCACCAATTACGGCATCGTGATGATCGGTGGAACGGCAAATCTGAGCCAGGACCAAATCACGGATACGAACTCAACCGGGGGAAGCACTAACGCTATCTTCATTGAAACTGGTACGACGGTCCAGATGAAGGATACAGTAACGGCTGTAGCGAGGGCTGCTTCTGTAGCTATCACGTTGCAGGCAGGAGGAACCCTGCAAGACCTCTGCGGCAACAAGGTCACAACGATAGTGGCAAACAGCTACTCGGCTACCGGAACGCTTTACAACTGCCCCGCTGAACCTTCAATCACCGGACGCTGCCTGATTGCCTCGGCTGCTAGTCCGCTTGCGTGTGGCTCATCTTCGACAGGCAAAGTAGCAGTTCCCATTAGTCTTGCAACTTATACGATCAACACGACAGCAGTCCTTTCGGGGAGCACAATCACAGTCACTCCGACAACGGACAATACGGGAATTGCTGGCGCTCCAGCTTGTGCTGCGGAAGTCTTTGGAGATGGAGCAGTAACAGCATCGGTGGCCGGAACGAGTTTCACGTTCGCTCAGACTTCGGTGGCTACAATAAAATGCTATGACTGGACGATTCGATAAAGAAAAAGGAGTCAAAGGAAATGAACTACTTGCCAAAGCAGCAGAACTGGCTCAATGGAAGGTTCGCTCGGAGCGTGTTTATAGCCTTGCTCTGTGGCTTATTCGCAACAATCACTCCTTCTGGAGCAGCAGCCCAAAGTACCCACAGCGCAAAGCTCACCTGGGCTGACACCCTTAACCCAGTCGGAACTACCTACACAGTCCTTCGGGCAACCGGACTCTGTTCAGGAACTCCTAGCTTCGCCACGCTCGCCAGTGGAGTCGCGGTCATGACCTACATCGATACGACAGTGACTCCAGGTAATTATTGCTATGAAGTAGAAGCTTCCTCCGGCGGAGTGCTTTCAGCACCGTCGAGTAGCGTAGCTGCACCAGTTCCAAGCTTTGCTCCAACTGCATTGTCTGTGACGGTGCAATAGGAGAGATCAAATGCAAAAATGGCAAACATGGCTGACGAGTCTTTCTACTCCTGGCGGGAATCTGTTCGTGTTGAGCCTGTTTGTAATTTTACTTCTGGTGCTCACCGTCCACGTCCTTGAAGGGCACGATAGCGGCGGCCAGGTGGAGACTGTGATCCTAGCGACGTTCTCAGGATTTTCTGGCGCCCTGCTTCAAGCATTGCGCGGACGCAGCGCAGACGTGCCCGCGCCGCCGGGAAGCACTTCGACAACAACCAGTACAGCGCACAGTAGTCAGGCGCCGCCGGAAAAGCCGGATGTACCTACGCTCGAACAATCAATCGCAGCGCAACGCGCCAAGGAACAAGCTGACAAGCCATGATACTTCAAACTCAACAAATCGTGCAGCACGATTGGGGTTCTCTCGGCATCGCACTTGCCGTGATTGCGACCTCCTTTTATGCCGAAGTGCGAAGGCGTGCCGATACCACAAGAAACGTAGCCGCGACGAACCAAGTAGCTACGACGCTGGCAGCAACAGCGAGGGACTCCACGGCCGCGACTACCAAGGTAGCAGAAACTTTGGCGAGTACGGCCACAGAAACATCAAAGACTCTCGGCGAGATTCATAGCAAGGTCAACAGTCAGTTCGACGCACAGAAGCAGGAAATCCTTGATTTAAAAGAAGAGATTCGCAAGTTTACAGCAGATGCCGCAGATCGTCAGACCCGCGATATGAGTGCCAAGATTGATGGACTGAAAAGTGAAATCACTTCGCTCAAGGCTAACTTGAAACAAAACGGAAGCACAAAATAGGAGGAATATGAAAAGCACAATTCTGGCTCTACTTTTGGCTTTCAGCATCGGCTGCGGCTCTCCAGTTAAGATGGGGCCAGTAACAGGGCCACCTGTCCTGGCTTCTGCCTGCACCTTTGGCGTCTTGGCCGGCACAACCATCACCAATGTTCCCGGAACTCCCAGCATCATCACTGGTGACATTGGCGTGTGGCCGGGAAGCGCGATTACAGGCTTTCCTTCCGGTGCCGTCACAGGAGCCATTCACGCCGGAGACAACACCACTAAGCTCGCGCAGGGAGACTTGACTGCGGCTTACCTTGACCTCGCTGGACGCACAGCACCAGCACCGACAACTGTAGCAGGCGACTTGGGCGGCACCACGCTCGCGCCAGGGCTCTACAAGTCCACATCCTCGCTCGGGATTACCGGAGATGTCACCTTGGCTGGTCCCGCAAACGGCGTGTGGACCTTCCAGATTGCTTCAGCCCTCACCACGCAGAACGGCAGCCGCGTGGTCCTGACTGGCGGGGCGGTGCCCAAGAATGTGTCCTGGCAGGTGGGAAGCTCGGCCACGATCGGGACCACGGCTTTGTTCCAAGGCAATATCGTTGCGCTTGAATCCATCACCATGAAAACAGGCTCGACGCTCAATGGCAGGGCACTGGCTAGGAATGGCGCGGTGTCGCTTGACGATACCACTATCACAGTACCATCTTGCAACTAGAAAAGGAGACTTATGGAACCTCGCGGTGGACTAGCTAATTTTCTTCGGATGCTTGGAACGCTGCTCTTTCTGCTCGCCATTGGCGCTTGGTGGGCACCCGACCCTTATCGCGGCCCCTGGCACGGCCGTCTGATTGCGGCTGGCTTGTTCTGCTGGAGTTTCAGCACGTTCTTCTAGGATGAACAGAAATGAATCCCTGTATCCGGGTCAAAGATGGCGTCTCGTTCTCGATCATCGCCCCCGGCGGCTTCCGCATCCTTGCCGCTGTCGAATCTGCAGCAGCACACGCAGCGCACGATCTGACGATCACGAGTGGGACCGATGGCGAGCATTCTGGCCCAGACGATCCGCACCATCGCGGCGAGGCTTACGATGTACGCAGCCAGGACTTGCCGGACAAGAACCTAGCCCTTGCTGCGATTATGAATTTCCTTGGAGACATACGGTTCTTTGGCTTCATCGAAGATCCCGACACGGAGAACGAGCACTTTCATATTCAAGTCCGCAAAGGAATGATGTACCCTTAAAATACAAATAGGAGGCAACAATGAAGTGGAAAAGCACGGTACTGGCACTGGCACTACTTCTGGCAACAGGCTGTAAAGACCCCTACGGTGTGGCTGCAAAACTGGCCCAAGACGTGGCCATCTCGGTCAATCAGGCCGACGTTACAATCGACGCCCTTCGCGTGCAGGGAACCATCACTGCCGATGAAGAGCGCCAAATCCTCGGCTATCTAAGCACCCTCAACACGCTCGATGGGCAGTATATCGCATGCGTGCAGGTGGCCCATAACAGCACCATTGCAGGCGGCTTTACCAAATGCGCTCAGGTTCTTGCCGCCGACATGGGCGATCCTTCAACCCTCGCCGCTCTACACGTTTCCAATCAGGCATCTCAGGCAAAGGTAGCGGC
>Ga0207083_1065_pt1 | contig 18705 bp, 15 predicted proteins | sample Alteio_BWMinHeat_57_FD_153516 | JGI IMG/M metagenome (GOLD analysis project Ga0207083, IMG submission 153516) | Enriched cells from forest soil in Barre Woods Harvard Forest LTER site, Petersham, Massachusetts, United States -... | ecosystem: Environmental > Terrestrial > Soil > Temperate forest >... | reverse complement strand
ATTGACACGGCCTTCATCCTCGAGGATTTGACGCGCAACGCGAGTGTTCACGCGGCCGGCGTGGTGATTGGGCCGGAACCGCTGGTGAATTTGTTGCCGCTCAAGCTGGACGAAAGCGGCACGCTGGTCACGCAATACGCCATGAACCCGGTCGGCGATCTCGGCCTGTTGAAGATGGATTTTCTGGGCCTCAAGACGCTCACCGTCATCCGCAATACCTGCGAAATGGTCAAGCGCACGCAGGGTATCACGATTGATATTGACCACCTGCCGCTCGACGATAAAAAAACTTACGACCTCCTGAACCGCGCAGAAACGCTGGGTGTGTTCCAGTTGGAATCCGGCGGAATGCGCGACCTGTGCAAGAAATTTCAAATCAGTTCGGTCGAGCACATCACGGCGCTGGTGGCGCTTTATCGGCCGGGGCCGATGGACCTGATTCCGGATTTCATCAAACGCCGCCACGGCGAGATTAAAGTTGAATACGAGCATCCGCTGCTCGAATCCATTTCCAAGGAGACCTATGGCATCTTGATTTACCAGGAGCAGGTGATGCAGGCGGCGCAAATCCTGGCCGGTTACACGCTTGGCAGCGCGGATTTGCTGCGGCGCGCGATGGGCAAGAAAAAGGTCGAGGAAATGCAGAAGCAGCGCGAGACGTTCGTCAAGGGCTGCCACGACACCAACAACATTCCCAAGACCAAGGCGAACCAGATTTTTGATTTGCTGGAAAAATTCGCCGGCTACGGTTTCAACAAATCGCATGCGGCGGCGTATGCGATCGTGGCGTATCAGACCGCGTATCTGAAGGCGAATTATCCGGTGGAATTTTACTGCGCCATGATGACGAACGACATGTCGGCCACCGAGAAGTTAAGCGAATATATCGCGGAGGCGCGCGAGGTGGGCATCGAGGTGCTGGGGCCGGATGTGAATGAGAGCGGAGTTTATTTTGCGCCCGTAGTGGCACGGGCGTCCCGCCCGTTCGATGAAAATGAGAAACGCACCGGCGGGACACCCGTGCCACTAACACCATTTACGTCATTTGACAAGTCACGTCCTGCAAGTCTCTATTCGCGTTCGCTGCCGCACTGGCAACAGGATGGTGCAACCTATTTTGTGACTTTCCGCCTGGCTGATTCTTTGCCGCAGGACGTATTCAAACAATGGCGCGAGGAACGTGAACTGGCTATGCGGGAGGCGCGGGCAGCGGCCAAACTTTCCGACACGGACAAACAGGAACTGGCCGAACGAATCGCCGAAGAATTTGGCGAAAAACTCGAACGGCATTTGGACCAAGGCATCGGTGATTGCCCGTTGCGTGATCCTCGTGTTGCACAAATCGTGGAAGACGCGCTACGTCGTTTTGATGGCGACCGGTATTTACTGGGCAGCTATGTTATCATGCCAAATCATGTCCACGCTTTGGTGCGTCCGGCGATGGAACATAAGCTGCCCGATATTTTGCAGTCGTGGAAATCATTCACGGCGAAAGAAATAAATAAAGTTCTTGGCCGAACCGGCGAATTTTGGCAGCCCGAATCGTTTGATCATATCGTGAGGAGCGGCGAACAATTGGAAAAATTTAGCCGTTATATTCAGGAGAATCCTGTCAAGGCGGGATTGGAACAAGGGGAATTTCGGATTGGTGGAGGTTCAGCGGCTGCCGTAGTGGCATGGGCGTCCCGCCCGTTCGATGAAAATGAGAAACGCACGGGCGGGACGCCCATGCCACTACAAAACATCCGCTTCGGCCTGGCGGCGATCAAGGGGGTTGGCGAAGTGGCGGTGGAGGCGATTTTGAAGGCGCGCAATGAGCATGGAAAATTCAAAACGCTGTCGGAATTGTGCGAGCGCGTGGATGGCCGGACGGTGACCCGCAAGACGCTTGAAGCGCTGGTCAAGACGGGCGCGTGCGACACGTTTGGGCAGACGCGCGCGACGTTGTTTGCGCAGATTGACCGCACGCTGGCGCGCGCGGCGAGTATTTTGTCCGACAAGCAAAAGGGCCAAAGCTCGCTTTTCGGCGCGCTGGAGGAAAAAGCGCCGCCGATGCCCGAAGCCATCAGCAACCTGCCCGAATGGCCGCAGCATGAGTTGCTCGCGCATGAAAAGGAATTGCTGGGTTTTTATGTGACCGGACATCCGCTCACGCCGTTGGCGCCGCTGCTGCAAAAGTATTCGCTGCACACCACGGCCCAACTGGCGGAGGTGCCGAACCGCAGCATGACGCGCATTGGCGGCATGATCGCGGCGGTGAGCCACGGTGTTTCAAAAAAATCCGGCAAGCCGTATTCCATGGTGACGCTCGAAGATTTGGAAGGCTCGGTGCAGGTGCTGGTGATGAACGATTACGACAAATTCCGACCGTTTCTGGAAGTGAACAAGGCCATCCTGGTCGTGGGCGAAGTCAGCACGGGCGAGGACAAGCCGAAGATTTTTCCGCAGGAAATCATGCCGCTGGAGGACGCGGCAAAAAAATATACCAAGCAGGTGCACCTTCGTTTGCCGGCGGCGCATCTCCAGCCCGATGACATGGTGAAAGCCCAGACGCTGGTGGCCGCCCATGCCGGGAAATGTCCGCTCGTGCTGTGCTTCCTTCGCCCGGAAGGCGGGTCGGTGTTTGTTGAAACCAACAGCCGGTTTGGCGTCACGCCATCGCTGGAACTGGAGCACGAGGTCAACCGGCAGTTTGGCGACAAGACTTACTACGCCATCGTAGATAAGGCCTTGCCCGAGAAACAGCGGCGCAGTTGGGAAAAGAAGAACGGCAGCGCCAACGGGGACGATTAGAGAATGAAGAATTAAGAGTGAAGAATGCGGAAGCGGGGACCACAGAATTTAATACCAGCCGTTCCGCAAGCCCGCGCTCCAAAAGCGGGTTAATGGCAGACAAATAATAAAAGCTCGCGTTCACAGGGGCTTTGCCGCAGATTTTCGGCCCCGGAACCAACCTAACGAATAAGAAAATACGAAATGAAAACTGCATTTATCATGGCTGCTGCCGGCCTTGTTGCCTTGCGAGTCTCCGCCGCTCCCGCGGACTGGAGCAAGTTGCCTCCGGCATCCACCGAAACCGGAGTGACGTTTGAAAAGGACATCGCGCCGATTTTCAAGGATTCCTGTGTGCGCTGCCACGGGGCGGAACGCCCGCGTGCCCAGTTGCGGCTGGATACACTTGAGGGTGTTTTAAAGGGCACCAAAGACGGGCCGGTTGTCACCGTGGGCGACAGCGCCAACAGCCAGATCGTCAAAGCTATTTCGCAACTTGATCCCCAAATGGCGATGCCCCCCAAGCCGCGCGGTCCACGCGGTCCGCGACCGATGGGCACCAATGCGCCGGCCATGCAGCCGCATGATGGCGCACCGGCCGGTGGTCCCGAAGCCGGTGGCCCGCCGCCACCTCCGCCGAATGGCGCGGATCAAGCTGCTGGCGGCCCGCCTCCGGGCGGTCCGGGTGGTCCGCCTCCCGGTGGCGATGGTGGCCCACAAGGTGCGAACGGACAGCGCCCGCGTCCCATGGGCCCGCTGCCCAAGCCGTTGACGGCGGAGCAGGTTGGCCTGGTTCGCGCGTGGATTGACCAGGGCGCGAAGTAGAATTTGTTTTTGAAAAGCAGATCGCCGCGTTGGCATTGAACCAGCGCGGCGGTTTGTGTTTGGGACGAGATTTAAAAATCCCATTTTGGAGCGCGCCCGTCCTTGGGCGCAGCAACATTCAAACCATCAAGCCGCTGGAAATCGAGAGAACCGCCGGTCGTAAGGCCGTTTTGCTGCGGCCGAGGACGGCCGCGCTCCGTATGCAATTTGAAACACGCCGGGATTTCATCGCGTTTCGGCTTTGAAATGCCCGGACGTTGCGCTATTTTGCTCCGCTCGAAATGAAAACGAAACAGCCCACTTCCGTTGTAACCGGCGCGGCCGGCTTTCTTGGTTCGCACCTGACCGACCTGCTCGTGGCGCGCGGCCACAAGGTCATCGGCATTGACAATTTTGTCACGGGCAGCGTGGACAACATCGCGCATCTGGGCGGCAATCCGAATTTCAAATTCATCCAGCAGGACGTGACGGAATTTATATTTCTCGACATGCCGGTGAATTACGTCTGGCATTTTGCGTCGCCGGCCAGTCCGATTGATTACCTGGAACTGCCGATCCAAACCCTGAAGGTCGGCTCACTGGGCACGCACAAGGCTCTCGGTCTGGCCAAAAACAAGAAAGCGCGGTTTCTGATCGCGTCCACGTCGGAAATTTACGGCGACCCGCTGGTCCATCCGCAGACGGAGGAATATTGGGGCAACGTCAACACCATCGGCCCGCGCGGCTGTTATGACGAGGCGAAGCGGTTTGCGGAGGCCATGACGATGGCCTATCACCGCGAGCACAAGGTCGCCACGCGCATCGTGCGCATCTTCAACACGTACGGCCCGCGCATGAGGCTTAACGACGGCCGCGTGGTGCCGGCGTTTATCAGCCAGGCCTTGAAGAACAAGCCGGTCACGGTGTTTGGCGAAGGAAAACAAACGCGCAGTTTTTGTTACGTGTCGGATTTGATCGAGGGCATCTACCGGTTGATGATGAGCGATTATGATTTGCCGATGAACATTGGCAATCCAACGGAAATGACGATGGTCGAATTTGCCGAACAGATTATCAAGGCCACCAAGTCAAAAAGCAAAATTGTCTTCAAGCCGCTGCCGCAGGACGATCCCAAGCAGCGCAAGCCCGACATTTCCAAGGCCAAAAAAATTCTCGATTGGGAACCGAAGGTGAAACTTGCGGACGGGTTGACGGACACAATTGCGTATTTTCGAACGAAAGTTTAAAACAAAGGCAGAAGGAAGAATGAAAAATGAAGGAATAACTTTACCACGGCTTTTCCCGGAAGACCAATTCTTCATTCTTCATTTTTCATTCTTCATTCATCGTGATTTTTCGCGCGCGCCAGTTTGAATATCGTTTTCCGCGGCCCACGCTGGTGATGGGGATTGTGAACGTGACGCCGGATTCTTTTTCCGACGGGGGAAAATTCTTTGATGCAGATGCGGCCGTGGCGCGCGCGCTGGAAATGGCGGCGCAAGGGGCGGAAATCCTGGACATCGGCGGCGAGTCCACGCGGCCAGGCGCGGAGCCGGTTTCCCAAACGGAAGAGTTGCGCCGCGTGATACCGGTGATTGAAAAACTCGCGGCCCAGACACGGGTGGCGCTTTCGATTGACACCATGAAGCCCGCCGTGGCCCGCGCCGCGCTCGCCGCCGGCGCGAGCATGGTCAATGACGTCGGGGCCGTCCGCAGCGACCGCGAAATGTGGCGGGCCGTCTCTGAATACCAGGCCGGTTACGTGGTCATGCACGCCCCGGGCGCGCCCGGCTCGATGCCGAAAGACCCCGCCTATTCAGATGTGGTGCGTGAAGTGGGGGAATTTTTTTCCGAGCGGCTCATCACGCTGTTGAACGAAAGCGGCGTGGCGACCGAGCAGGTGGTGCTGGACCCGGGCATTGGCTTTGGCAAGACGCTGGAGCACAATTTGCAGTTGCTCGGCGGCCTGCGAAGCTTTACAAAATGGCGCCGGCCATTGCTGCTGGGGGTTTCCCGCAAATCGTTCATCGAAAAATTGACCGGCGCAAAACTGGATGAACGCCTGCCGGCTTCGCTCGCGTGCGCGGTCCTGGCGGTGGAATCCGGCGTGCAGATCATACGCGCGCATGACGTGGCGGAAACCGTCCAGGCCGTGCGCATGGCCGGGGCGATTTTGCAAAAATCAAATGTGGACTGAACTCGAAAAAAGCTGGCAACCCGTGGTGGAGACTTTGATCCTCGCGGTGCTGATTTATTTCGTCTTCAAGTTCGTGCGCGGCACGCGCGGCTGGCCGGTGGTCATCGGGTTCGTGGTGGTGCTCATGGCGCTGGCGCTGGCCACGACAGTTTTGGATTTGAAGGTGCTCCGCTGGATGCTCGGCAGCGCCTCGGTGTTCATCGCGGTGGGGGCGGTGGTGATTTTTCAACCAGAACTCCGCCGCATGTTGGCCGAGCTTGGCAACCTGCCGCTTTTTGCCACCACCAGCGAACAGCGCGAGGCCATCGAGGTCATCATTCAGACCTGTGAACGGCTGGCGGATGTGAAAATTGGCGCGCTGATTGCCATCGAGCAGTCCATCCAGTTGCAGGAGGCCGTCGAGTCGGGCATCAAGGTGGATTGCGACGCCACGCCGGAAATGCTGGAAACCATTTTCTTTCCCAACAATGCCGTCCATGACGGTGGCGTCATTTTGAAGGGCGACCGCATTGCCTACGCTGCGTGTATTTTTCCGCTCACGCAGCGGTCGGACTTGAACAAGTCGCTCGGCACGCGGCATCGCGCGGCGATTGGCCTGAGCGAGGAGACCGATGCGGCCATCGTGGCGGTTTCCGAGGAAACGGGCATGATTTCCTATGCGTACAAGGGCCAGCTCACGCGCGGCGTGACGCTGGAAGAATTGCGCGCGTTCCTCACCACCGTCATTTTGCGCCCCGCCAAAACGCATCGCATGGCCAAGTGGCTGCGGTCGTTCATTCGCGAGCGCCGCCGGTCCGCCGGCCCGGCAGTCATCACCAAACATGAGCCGCGCCCGGCCGCGAAAAGCACGGGCAAATAATTCTTCACCATGATACGCGACATTTTCGTCAAAGATTTCGGGTGGAAATTGTTCTCGCTCCTGCTGGCCGGCTTCATCTGGTACACGGTGCATAAAATCATTGAGGAACCCAAGGCGGCCTCGGTTTCACCCGCCTATGTCCCGGTCACCTATGGTGAAGTTCCCGTTTTTATCGTGGCATCGGCTGCGGATGTGCATCTGTATGGCGTGAACTCCAACACGGTTTCTGTGAACGTCAGCGGTGCCCCGGAAATCATGGCGGTCCTGCAAAAGAACCAGATTCATGCGACGGTGGATCTTTCGGACTTTGGGACGAACTCGAAAGAATTGAACCGCCGCGTGGATGTCTCGGTGCCCTGGGGGGTCACCGTGGTCAGTGTCGAGCCGGCCAAGCTCAAGGTTGTTCCGCCAAAAAAATGAGATTTCGGCGGAATTTCTTTTTCATCCGCCGCGATTCGTGATTTATTTTCCATGATGAGTTCACCCAAAAAAATCTTTGGCACCGACGGCGTCCGCGGCACGGCCAACCTGGAGCCGGTGACGGCGGAAACCGCGTTGAAGCTGGGCCGCGCCGCCGCGCATGTTTTTAAAAACACCGAATCGCAGGCGCGCGGGCGCGGCAAGCACAAGATTGTGATTGGCAAGGACACGCGGCTCTCCGGCTACATGCTGGAAAATGCCATTTCGTCCGGCATCCTTTCCATGGGCGTGGATGTGCTGTTCATCGGCCCGCTGCCCACGCCGGGCGTGGCTTATGTGACCCGCAGCCTGCGCGCCGACGCGGGCATTGTCATTACCGCCTCCCACAATCCTTACACTGACAACGGCATCAAATTCTTCCGCGCCGATGGCTACAAGCTCGACGACAAGATTGAGAACCGCATTGAAGAACTGGTTTTTTCCGGCGAGGTGGAAAAAATCCGCCCCAGCGCCGAGCATATTGGCAAGGCCGTGCGTATTGACGATGCCCTGGGCCGTTACATCGAGTTTGCCAAGTCGTCGTTTCCGAAGGGACTTACGCTCGAAGGCGTGAGAATTGTTTTGGACTGCGGCCACGGCGCGGCTTACAAGGCTTCGCCCTGCGTCCTCCGCGAACTTGGCGCCGACGTTATCGTCTATGGCAATACGCCGGACGGCAAAAACATCAATCAAGATTGCGGTTCCATGCACCCGGAAGCCATGTGCAAGAAAGTCGTGGAGCACGGCGCGGCCATCGGCATCGCGCATGATGGCGACGCCGACCGCGTTTTGCTGTGCGACGAGAAGGGCAATTTGATTGACGGCGACGACATCATGGCGATTGCCGTAATGGAAATGCTAGCCGAAAAAACCCTGGCCAAAAAAACGCTCGTCTCCACCGTGATGAGCAATGCCGGCCTGGAAGCCGCCATCACGAACGCCGGCGGCAAGATGCTGCGCACGCCCGTGGGCGACAAAAACGTGATTGATGAAATGTTGCGCGGCGGATTCAACTTCGGCGGCGAGCAGAGCGGCCATTTGATCTTCCGCGACTACGGCACGACCGGCGACGGCCTGGTCGCGGCGTTGCAAATTCTCCGCATCCTCAAGTCCCGGGGCGCGCGGCTCTCGGAGCTTGCCAAATGCTGGACGCGTTTTCCGCAACGGGTGACGAACGTGAAAGTCCGCGAGAAAAAGCCTTTCGAACAACTCGATGGCCTGAACAAGCTGGTGGCCGCCGCGGAAAAGGAATTGTCCGCCCAAGGCGGACGCCTGCTGCTGCGTTATTCGGGCACCGAGCCGAAAGCACGCCTGCTGGTGGAAGGCCGCGACGAAAAATCGTTGGACAGTTGGTCCAAGAAAATCTGCGGGGTGATTCAACAGCAGATTGGGGCGTAGTAAAAGAAGAGGATGGAGGATTGGGGATGGAAGATGGCGGGGGGCCGGTCTCTGCCCCGTGAGGAACGAGCGGGGCGAGAGCCGGAGAGAGGGGCTTTTTATTTCTGCGAGCTAAACGCTTCCTCTCCCTGGCCCTCTCCTCCTGCGTCAGGAATTGGGTCGCCTTGACATTTGTTGCGTTTATTCACAATCGCTGGCTCCCGGAACTGTCAACTTTGCGGGTCCTCCAGCATGGCTGGAGGATTTTCTATTGAATTAATTCTGCACAAAACCGGAACCGTTCCGTTTTCTTAAATTCAAAGTATGCTATGGTGATCCCCATGACAGGCTGCAACCTGACCAAGCAAGAACGGCCTCCGCAAGGTGCGCGGGCGGCTCGCCCGCGTGTCCCTAAATTCCTTTCCTCGTTCATCCTTCACCCTCTTGCCGTGCCGAAGCGCAGCGAAGGCGGATCCTTTATTGAAAACCCCTGCAAAAATAAAAAAATCCAAGCCAATCGCGCCCAATCGTGGCAAAAAATGTGTGCCTCCGCCGGTCCAGCCCTGTGCCTTTCTGCCATCCGCCATCCGCTGCCTTGCATCGCTCCGGGTTGCTCCAGGTTAATCCAGCTAAATCGTGCCATGGAAAAAATCACAGCCATGCGGCCTGCCTGCATTTTGAAGGAAATTACGGATTTAACACATTTAACGGAAATAACACTTTTGAACAGTAATGAACAGCAATGAACAGAAATGAACAACCTTTTTTATTTTTTCCATTTTGTTCGGCGCCAGCGTCTGCCATCTACTGCCACTTTGAAATCTGAAATTTGAGATATGCAATCCGTCCTTTGCCACCCTCCATCCTCCTTTTTATGCCCCAGTCCGCATTCCGCACTCCGCGCTCAGGAGTCCGAGTAAGTCCGAGTCTAGAAATCTCGCGATCCGGCTTACTGGGAGCGCTGGCTTCCCCGTCCTCCGTAGCAGTACTGCGGAGGGTGGACAGCCGGCGCGTTTCAAGTCCAAATCAAACCAATCAAACCAAATCAAACCAAATCAAACCAAATCAAACCATGAAATTAAATGCAGTCCCGCACTTCACACTCCGCATTCTGCATGCTGCACTCAAAAATTCAGGCTAATCCAGCCGATCCAACCAAAAAACATTCCCGGGCCTCCTTTTGTGAATAACTCGCCTGTTATTTTTGGATATGCGCCAGGACGACCTTTGAAAACAAGCCTGCGCTTTACTTGACGACATCCGTGGTTCATTTTTCCCGCAATGGTTTTTACCCGTAGGAATCTGGATTGGTGGTGCGAACGCGGCATTTTGGTGCTCGTTCTGGCGGCGCTGGTATTTGCGCCGCTGGCATTTGGCGCGGTCTATGTGTGGACGTTTCTGGTGCTACAGATGCTGGCGGTGGGCGTGGGGGTGCTGTGGCTGGTGCGGATTTGGGGTGGCCATAAACCAAAAATGCTCTGGCCGCCATTAGGGTTGGCGGTGGTGGCGTTTGTGCTGTACGCGGTGGGGCGCTATTTCACGGCGGACATTGAATATGTGGCGCGGCAGGAATTAATCCGGGTTTTGGTATATGCATTCTTGTTTCTGGCGGTGGTCAGCAATTTGTATGGGCAGGAAGAAGCGGAAGCGGTTACCTATACGTTGACGGCGGTGGCGGCATTCGCCTCATCCTACGCGCTGGCGCAATTTCTTCATCACTCGAATCACGTCTGGAATTTGATTTCGCCCTACGTGGGCCGGGCGTCGGGCACGTACATCAACCCGGATCATTTTGCGGGTTTTTTGGAATTGGTGCTGCCGTTGCCGCTGGCTTTTTTGATGGCGGGCCGCATTGGCGTGGTTACGCGCGTCCTGCTTGCTTATGCGACCCTGACCATCATGGGTGGCCTGGCGGTCACTCTTTCGCGCGGCGGCTGGGTGGCGGCGGCGGCGGGAATATTGATGCTGCTTGGTTTTCTGCTGTGCCATAAAAATCATCGTCTCCGCGCAATACTGTTGTTGCTGGTGCTGCTGGGCGTGGGTGGCGTATTTACGGCGCATTTCCTGTCCAATAGCATTGGTTTCAAGCGCCGCATCGTTGATCCGGACAAAACGGAGGCAGCAGTATTGGATGCGACATCGCGGATCGAGATGTGGACTTCCGCGGTGCAAATGTGGCGGGACCATCCGTGGTGGGGCGTGGGACCGGGCCATTATGACAATCGCTTCCGCGAATATCGTCCGGAAGGGTTTCAAGAGCGTCCTGAACATGCGCACAATGACTACCTTGAACTATTGGCGGACTGGGGCGCGGTTGGCGGCGTGATTGTTCTTGCCGGCATTGGCATTTTCGTATTTGGGCTGATAAAAACGTGGCCGCACGTCCGGCGGGAGGAAAATGATTTTGGTTTCGGGATGAGCAGCCGGTATGCGTTTTTTCTGGGCGCGGTGAGCGGGCTGTTTGCCCTGGCGGTGCATTCGCTGGTGGATTTCAACCTGCACGTTGCCGCCAATGACCTGACCGGTGTGGTCCTGCTGGGTTTGGTGGCGAGCAATCTCCGGTTTTCCAGCAAGCGCTATTGGCTGCGTGCCCGGTGGCCGGTGCAATGCGCTTTGACCGTGGTGGCGGGCGGGATGATGGCATATCTTGCCAGCCAGGCCTGGCGGCGCGCGGGCAACGCGTTATGGACGGCACGGGCGGAAATGCGCCCGGCTTATTCCATGGAACAGGCGGACGCCCTTCAAAAGGCCGTGGCGTGTGAACCAGCAGACTATCTGGCCGTCTATAACATTGGGGAATGTTTCCGCACCCAAAGCCTGGATGGGGGCGACAACTATGCCGAACTGGCACAAACGGCGCTTAAGTATTATCTGCAGGACATCCGGTTGAATCCGTGTGACGCCTACAGCCAATTGCGGGCCGGCATGTGCCTGGATTGGCTGGGCCGGCATGTGGAGGCGGAAAAGCACTTCATGGCCGCCGAAAGGCTGGACCCCAACGGCAATTACATCGTGGCCAATATCGGCTGGCACTTTGTGCAGGTGGGCGATTATGCCGCAGCGCGCCAATGGTTTATCCGGGCAAATAAGCTGGGCCGGTGGAAGAACGAAATCGCCAAAAGTTATATTTACGAGATTTGCCAGCCCAAATTGATGGATCGGGCCTCCGGGCGCCTGCCGTTGCAGATGTTTTATAACGGAAAAGATAATTGACAACTCGATTGGCGGGAGGATATTATTGAACAAGTCTAAATCCGAGACAGAGAATTTATGAAAAAACTTCAAGCTCTTCTGGCCATCGCCATGGGCGGTGCACTTTTAAACGTCGGGCTGCCCGCTTCCGCCCAACCTGCCCAGCCGGGTTTTGCCACGGTGATTCGCACCAAGGGCGACGTGACCTATTCGCTCGACGGCGGTGTTCACAAGTATCCCTTGATTCCTGGAAAATTTCTGGAAGCCGGCGCGACCATTTACACCAGTGAGAACGGAGAAGTGGACGTGATACTGGGCAAGGCCATTGATTTGCCGCAGGCCAAATGGGTGCCGGACCGCGTTTCGCTGGCGGTGGATGCGCCTGTTCGCGGCCTGGTTACTTATCGCCCTTCTGCCGAGCAGAACGTGGTGCGGATGCAGCCCAACACCACGCTGGTCATTGACAAGCTGACCACCACATCCTCCGGGGCGGACACCGTGAGCGACACCGAGCTGGATTTGAAAAAGGGCAGCATCTTTGCCAGCGTCAAAAAGCTTTCACCGGCCGCCCAATATCTGGTGAAGACGCCCACGGGAATTGCCGGCGTTCGTGGCACGCAGTTCTCGATTACGCTTAATGAAGATGGCACCATCAAGAGCGTCATGGTTTACCGGACGCTCAATGACGACGGTCTCGTTCTGGCGGTTACATCCGCTGGCGGCACAACCCAGACGTTCGTGCTCAAGGACGGTGAAATGTGGGCGCCCGGCAATGCGAACCCGATACCAATTACGCCGGAGATCAGGCGCCTCCTGGGAGAGGTTTTCCCGATTTTACGCACCCCGTTCTTTCAAGTGGTCAGCTACGACTATGACCGCACCGAGTTCCGCGAATCGTCGGATTTTGGTTTTTAGGCCATAATTATCGCACCAGATACGGCGGAAAAATTTAATTTCCAACCAGAGCAGCCTTGAGTTGCTCTGGTTTTTTGTTTAATCACCACGGGGTGAAGTTCATCCGCCCCAAACGCGCGCCCTTGATATTGGCCATCATGGTGCCGGCGTTGGTTTGCGGTGTTCGCATTCTCAATCCCGATTTTCTGGAGCGTCTGGAGCGCATGACGTATGACCAGCGCGTACGGACCGCCCAGAAGTTTCCCGCGCCGGCAGCGACGAATCTGGCTTTTGTTTCGATGGAAGATTCGAGCATCGAGGCGGTGCGCACCAACATGTTCGGTTACCGTTATGGCCTTTACTGGCCGCGCCAGGTTTATGGGCGGGTTGTTGAGGAACTCTCTGCCCAGGGTGCCCAGACCGTGGCCTTCGATGTGCTTTTCGGCGAGCTTCGCCCCGACCATCCACCCGTGCAGCTCGCCGCCGGTGGTCTCCCCATTGAGTCGGACGTTTTTTTTGCGCTACAGATGCGCCGCGCCGGGAATGTTCTTCTTGCCCGAACGCCCGAGGTGACGCCGCCGGATCTTTTTGTAACCAACGCCCTTGGAGTGGGAGACATCTCCACGGAAAGGGATGCCGATGGAATTTTACGCCGCGTCAAGGCGTTTCACGATTTTCGCCAATGGCATCCGTTGATCAGACAGTTTGCGGCGTATCCGGAAATCAGCGCGGATCTGGAGCATGCAACTTTTGCCCCCGGCAAAATCTTACTGCCGCAAATTGGCACAACCAACATCATCGCCATTCCCGTGGATGCGGAAGCCAGTTTTTCAGTCGCCGATTTCGTCGGCAACAAACTCCCCCCCGGACTTGCGCCACGCGCACAGGCGTTTACCACGCGGCGTGTCTGGCACATGGGCGTCCTCATTGCGGCGCAGGCATTGAACCTCAACCTGGAAAAAGCCACAGTGGATTTGCCGGGTGGCAAAATTATTTTTCCTGGAGAACATGGAAATGAACGAATCATTCCCGTGGATGCCAATGGCTATTTTTGGGTGAACTGGGGTTTACACCTGCCGCGGATACCCATCGAAAATGTGCTGATGCAGGACAAGTTGCGGTTGATGGATGAAACAAACAACCTGCGTGACGACTTCCGCGGTAAGATTGTCGTTATTGGCTCGGCGGCGCAGGGCAATGATTTGAGCGATCACGGCGCAACGCCGCTCGAAAATGACACCCTGCTTGTTAGCAAACATTGGAACGTGGCCAATTCCATCATCACGGGCCAGTTTATCCATCGCGCCTCGCTGCCTTTGGAACTGGCGCTGATTATTTTGCTTGGCGCGCTGACCGCTCTGGTTACGTGGGAATTCCGCGCGATTACGGCAAGTCTCGCAGTTGCGCTCCTGCTGGCGGGATATGCGGCAATTACCGTCGCGTTGTTTGTCAAGTTTCGCTGGTGGCTGCCGTTGATTTATCCGCTTGGCGGAGTTGCCCTGCAGCATTTCGTGCTGGTGATCCATCGCGTCGTCTTTGAGGAACGCGAAAAACGCCGAATTCGATCGGTTTTCTCCAGGGTGGTGTCCCCGAATGTGGTCAACGAACTGTTGGCCGCCGATGAACTTGCCCTGGGTGGTGCGCGGCGTGAAGTCACGATGTTTTTTGCCGATGTGCGCGGATTCACCGCGCTCACGGACCAGGCGCAGGAGCAGATTGCCGAGTTCATCCGCCATAGTGACGTGGACCTGATGACGGCGGAAAAATTCTTTGAGGCCTCGGCGCGCGAAATGTTGGAGACCGTGAACCTGTATCTGGCGGCCGTCGCCGACATCATCAAGCATCACGGCGGCACGCTCGACAAATACATCGGCGATTGTGTGATGGCCTTCTGGAACGCCCCGACCCCGCATGACGGGCACGCGCTGGCCTGCGTGGAGGCGGCCATAGACGCGCAGCGCGCCATTCAAGTCCTGAACGAAAAGCGGCAGACGGAAAATCCCGCGCGTGAAATTGAAAATCGCGCCCGGGTTTCCGCCGGCCTCCCGCCCCGGCCGCTGCATGTGGCCTTGCAACTCGGCACCGGCATCAATACGGGCCTGGTCACGGTGGGGTTGATGGGGTCGGACCAGCACATTTTAAATTACACCGTCTTCGGCCGCGAAGTGAACCTGGCCAGCCGCCTGGAAAGTCATTCCGGGAGCGGCCGCATTATCATCAGCGACACCACCTACAACCATCTGCTGCGCGCCAGCCCGTCCCTGGCGTCCACCTGCGTGGAGCTGTTTCCGGTCAAGCCCAAGGGTTTTTTGAACCCCGTGAGGATCTACGAGGTGCCGTGGCAGAAGGCGTGAAAAACTGGTTCAGAGCCGGCAATCAGCAATTCTTCAATGTTGGGTGTTGAATGTTGAATGTTGAATGTTTCCTTCCTGAAATCCATACTTCCACCATGCGCACGGCGATATATCCCGGCAGTTTTGATCCGTTGACCAACGGCCATTTGGACGTGGTGCAGCGCGCGGCGAAGCTGTTTGACCGTGTGATTGTGGCCGTGGCCAAAAATGAGTCCAAAATGCCGCTGTTCACGCTGGCCGAGCGCGAGGCGCTGGTGAAGAAGGCGGTGGCGCATCTGCCAAACGTGCGGACTGATGCATTTGACGGCCTGCTGGTGGAATATGTCGCGGCGCGCAAAGCCCGGGCGATTGTGCGCGGACTGCGGGCCATTTCGGATTTTGAATTCGAGTTCCAGCTTGCCTTGATGAACCGCAAGCTGGATGAAAATATCGAAACGATTTTCATGATGCCCAAGGACACCTACACGTTTTTGAGTTCGCGCATTGTGAAGGAGATTGCCCGGCTGGGCGGCGATGTGAGCGCGTTCGTGCCCGCACACGTGCAGGCAGCCTTGCGCAAAAAGCTGAAACAGGCGTAATCGTTCATGGCTCCAGTTGGTTTTGGATTTGGTTGAACCCAAGGACTGCGGTTGGTGTCTGTTAAGCGTAACAACGGAATTGAAATATGCTCAAAGTCAACCTGCGCCACCTGAAGGAGCATGGCATTCGTCTGAAAGGTGAATTGCCCGCACCCGAGCTGGATCTGGGTGTGAACGATGATTTGATCCGGGTGGAAAAGCCTTTGCGCTATGATTTGCAGGTGGAAGAGCTTGGCGACGCCGTTTTGGTGACGGGTTCGTTGTTATTGCCGCTGGAATGTGAGTGCTCCCGGTGCCTGAAAAAGTTCACGACCGGGCTGGAATTGCCCGGGTGGGCGCTGCATCTGCCGCTGGAAGGCGAGGACAAGGTGCCCATTGACAATGATTGTGTGGACTTGACGCCATTCATGCGGGAAGATATTCTACTCGACTTTCCGCAACATCCGTTGTGCAGACCGGATTGCGCGGGATTGAAGAGCAAAACCGCCCGCCGACCCAAGGCCGTTGAAAAAACGGCCCCGGACGTGTGGGCCAAACTGGACAAACTGAAAATCAAATAGAATTTATGGGCGTTCCAAAACGTAAACCGTCAACGAGCCGGCAGCGCCAGCGCCGCGCTTACAACAGCGTGCTCAAGCTTCCACAAATGAACAAGTGCCCGCAATGCGATGCGCCGTATATCCCGCACCGGGTCTGTCCTGCGTGCGGCTTTTACAAGGGCCGCCAGGTGCTGACAGTCACGGCGGGCGCCTGACGGGTTTGCTTTTCGGTTTTGAATTTTGGGGTTGGGTCGGCCGTAACGGCTTTCAACTTGAAACCAAAAATTAAAAACTAAAAAACTTCCCGCCATGCGAATCGCAGTGGATGTCATGGGCGGCGACCACGGCTGCGGTGTCATCATCGCCGGCGTGCAGCGCGCCCTGGAGGAGCATAAAAACATCTCCGCCATTTACCTGGTCGGCAACCGGGCCGACATCCATGCCGCCCTGCCGTCCCGCGGTTTCCGCGACCATCGCGTGCGCATCGTCCACACCACGGAGGTCGTGGAGATGGAGGACAAGCCGGGCGTTGCCATCCGCAAGAAAAAGGATTCATCGATTTTCCGTGCGGCCGAACTCGTCAAGGCAGGCGAGGCAGACGCGCTGGTTTCCCTCGGCAACACCGGGGGCATCTTTGCGGCGGGGACGTTCAAGGTGGGAAGGCTTCCCGGCGTGCAGCGGGGCTGCCTCGCGACAATGATTCCGCGCCAGGAAAGCGAATTCGTTTTACTGGATGTCGGCGCAAACGTTGAGTGCAAGCCCATGCATCTCGCGCAGTTTGCCGTGATGGGCAGCGTCTATTCCCGCGAGGTGCTCAAGCACAAGAATCCGCGCGTCGGAATCTTGAGCAACGGCACCGAGGATTCCAAGGGGAATGAACTGACGCGCGAAACCTTCAGGCTCTGTAAAAAATTGAATTTGAATTTCATCGGCAATGTCGAGGGCCACGATTTGTTCAAGGATCACGTGGATGTGGTGGTTTGCGACGGATTCGTGGGCAACGTCGTTTTGAAGTCCGTTGAAAGCCTGGCCATTGCGATGTTTTCCATGTTGAAGCGCGAGTTGATGCACAACACCCAGCGCAAATTGGGAGCGTATCTGGCCAAGGACGCGTTCCAGTCCATCCGCCGTCGCATGGATCCCGAAGTTTATGGAGGCGCGCCGTTGCTTGGCTTCAATGGCATTGTCTTCAAAGCCCACGCCTCATCGCGTGAACGTTCAGTGGCCAGTGCCATTCGGATGACGGCCAACGCGGTGCAAAACCAGATCAACCAAACCATCGCCCGCGACATTGTGGCCGCGAACAAAATTCTTGAGGCTGAAGGCGGCACGCCCGCACCGGAATGAAAAATCCGCGCGCCAAACATAATTTCGTCGGCCGCCCCTGCTCAATTACCGGCGTCGGCTCTTATGTGCCGGAAAAAATCCTGACCAACGCCGACCTCGAAAAAATGGTCGAGACGTCGGACGAATGGATCACCACGCGCACGGGCATCAAGGAGCGCCGCATCGCCGCTGCAAACGAATTCACCTCCGACCTGGCGGCCAAGGCCGCGCTTCGCGCGATGGAAATGGCCGGCGTGACCGCCGGTCAAATTGACCTGATCATCGTGGCCAGCATCACGCCCGACATGCCGTTTCCCAATACGGCGTGCATTGTGCAGCAGAAGATTGGCGCGCGGCGCGTGCCGGCATTTGACATTGAAGCGGCGTGCTCCGGCTTTCTTTACGCGCTCGAAGTGGGCCAGAGTTTTATCACCTCGCGAACGTTTGAAACCGTGCTGGTCATCGGCGCGGAAAAACTTTCATCCATCACCAACTGGAAAGACCGCAACACGTGTGTTTTGTTTGGCGACGGAGCGGGCGCGGCCATTTTGCAGAACCGTCCGCTTTCCCACGGCCTGCTTACCACGGCGCTCGGCGCGGACGGCGCCAAGGCCGAACTGCTTTCCATGCCCGGCGGCGGCAGTCGTTGTCCGGCCACGCCGCAATCCGTGTCGGAAGGCTTGCATTTTCTGCGGATGGACGGCAAGGAAACCTTCAAGAACGCCGTGCAAGCGATGTGCAGCGCCGCGAATGAGGTGTTGGGCCGCTGTGAAATTGACATCACCAAAATCAAGTGCGTCATTCCGCACCAGGCGAACCGCCGCATCATTGACGCCGTGGGTGAGCGGCTCGGCGCCACGCCGGAGCAGCTTTTTATCAACCTGCACAAATATGGCAACACCTCTGCCGCGTCCGTGGCCATTGCGCTGGACGAGGCGGTGCGTTCCGGCAAAATTGTTCGCGGCGACCTGATTTTGATCGTGGCCTTCGGTGCGGGATTGACCTGGGGCGCGGCCATCATCGAGTGGTGAGTGGCGGCGGGCGTCCTTGCCTGCCGTAGAGCCGGGCTTCCCAGCCCGGCGGAAAAAACCGTCACTTTGTCCAAGCGTGTCGCCACTTTGGAAGCATTCGGAAGGCCGTGCCTGTTCCGGGCGGCAGGGTGTCGCCCCCTACGTCAGGCATCCGTGTCTGACGCCACGAGTTTGAATACACACCCTAATCATTTTAATTTCAAGGGCTAATTTGACGGATTCCCCAAACGTGTTATTTTTAACTGTCTTAACTATCTGTTTATGAGCGCAAAGAAATTGAGCAATGCAAGTTCACTTCAGTCTTCGGTCAGCGTGACTTCACG
>Ga0207083_1064_pt1 | contig 18748 bp, 22 predicted proteins | sample Alteio_BWMinHeat_57_FD_153516 | JGI IMG/M metagenome (GOLD analysis project Ga0207083, IMG submission 153516) | Enriched cells from forest soil in Barre Woods Harvard Forest LTER site, Petersham, Massachusetts, United States -... | ecosystem: Environmental > Terrestrial > Soil > Temperate forest >... | reverse complement strand
GATGTCGTGGTGGTATCTTTTGACCCGCATGCCGCGAACATCATGGTCAAAACGATTACTGCGATTAGCTTCGTTTTCATCATTAGTCTTTCGATTCCATATTGCAAATCGCTTTCACAACGGAAGCCGCTGTCGAAGTCGGATCTACGCTGAAATACTGGTCAGACTCCGTGTTCGCTTTTGCTCCCGGCGCTTGTCCAAGAATGACGACGCCTGGTGTTTTCGCCATGACTAAAAAATCATAGCCGCTGTACGGAGCCAATACTGATTTAGCGGATAAGTTTCTGCGCATCCCTTCGAGCAAATTTTTCTGGAGATCTGAAACAGTTTTTGTCTTTTCACTGACTGCTTGGAGACCTTGAAAAATATACTGACGTTGCAACTTCTTGCCGTTGGACACGATCAAACATTGCGCATAAAGGTCATCGTCGCCTTTATAAAAGTTTTCATATTTCGCGATGACCGTATTTGCACCTTTAAAAGGATCGGTTGCGTGGGCATTGATGGCACTCAATAATAGTAATGCAGTTAATAGAAGACGGTTCATAAATATTCTCCTGGTTTTAATTTGTTTTAGTGTGCGCCTTGAATGTAGCTAGTTTTCTTAATGGAGCAGTCTTTTGGATCGGCCTTCACCACCGCCATGGACGCCTCTTCTGCATCACCGGAAGCAGTACGGAAAATCACGACGTAGTTGATTCCATCTTTGGAGCGCACGTGTTCTACCATGTTAAACATCGTGCTTTTCTGGATCGCAAACGTCACTTCTCTTTGGCATCTCAATGGTGCTGAAGCGAAAGAAAGGGTTGGGGCAAGAACGGTGGCGGTGATCAAAATTTTAGTGATGCGTTTCATATTGTGGTTCCTTTTTTTTGTTTTCAGTTAGCGAATTGGTTTTTCTTCCATCCGACAAGCGGCTTTCACCATCTTGCTAAGGTCAGAGCTATCGGGAATAATTCGGTATTGAGTTTCATACTTGGTGCAGGTGTCGGTCTTCGAATAGAAGCCTGCCATCTGTGGAGCTTCATGCTCATCGCCGATGTTCGTGTCTACAGCTGCAGGAAGTGAACAGTAAGCTGTTTTCGCCAATTCAGTTTTGATTCTGCTGATATTTGCCGGCGATACTTTGAAAAGCGTGGTTTTTTCCGCTTCCACTTCCCCGAAGGAAATCATGCCAGTTCCGTTTTCAAGGATTACACATTTGCCCTGCAGATCATCATCACCTTTGTACCAGTTGATATAACGAACTAAAATTCTTGAACTTGCGTCCCATCGACTTGGTCCCGGGCCAGCGTGAGCGCTGATTGAACTTAATAATAGTAATGCGGTTAAAATAAGACGGGTCATATTCACTCCTCAATTTTCAACGTGATTGTGGGGCAGGACTAACACGATTAATGCATCGCGTCAATATGCGTTAAAACATCTCTTACGGCTCGGGTCCGCAACCGGGCTCCGAACCATAAATCAACTAACTATTTAATATTATTGTATATTTATACTATTTTTTTTTGAAAGTAGGAGCCTATGAAGAGAAAGTTAGTTTTTGTATCTTAAAATTTTCACTAAAAAATTTAGGATCGTGTTTTGACAGCCTGCCAATTGAGGCAGCATCTATGTGAAAATAACGATTAATGCATCCCAGATCCATGCACTGAAATCGACGCAAAATCAGTCGTCATGTTGATCGTAACCGTAGCGAACTCATAAGTTTCCGAAAGTGGTCTGAAAATTACGCTTCCAGTGCAACTTCCACCCGGCGGTAAATAAAAACAGCTCATCTGACATTGAAAAGCGCCCGAAACGAAACAACCGTTCACTTGCACTGCTTGAGTACCGAAGTTCTGCAAAAAGAACGTCTGGTACGAACTGGTTCCAACCCTCACTCCACCAAACTCCATCGAGGACGGGTTCACCGAAACATATGCGTTTGCCTGGGTTATTGGCGCAATGAACAAAATCAGTCCTAAAATAAGAATTTTCATAGCTGCACCATACTCCTTCTGCAGGGTAAAATGCAAATTCTTATCTTTTACTCTTGGCGTCATTAGACCCCATCCTTGACGAACTTCGCCGCGCTCGATAATTCTAATCCATGGCATTTCAACAACAACAAGTAGGCTGCATTGAAGTCGTATGCGGAAGCATGTTTAGCGGAAAAACCGAAGAACTGATGCGTCGGCTGAAGCGCGCACAATATGGCCGTTTGAAAATCCAGGTTTTCAAACCGGTGATCGACCAGCGCTACAGCGTGGATCATGTTCAGAGTCACGATGCGAATAAAATTCTTTCGATTCCCGTTCACAATGCCAGAGAAATTTTAGACCGAGTAGACGACAACACTAAAGTAGTGGGTATCGACGAAGCACAATTCTTCGATGAGGCCATTGTAGAAGTGGCCCAGAAACTTGCATTTCGTGGAACACGAGTGATTTGCGCTGGTCTTGACATGGATTTCAAAGGACAGCCCTTCGGTCCGATGCCAAAACTTCTCGCTGTTGCCGAAAGTGTGACTAAACTTTCCGCTGTCTGCATGGTCTGCGGCGCACCCGCAACCCGCTCTCAGCGTATGGTTCCGGGCCAAACTGAACCAAGCAAAGAAAACACTGAGAATCAGGTTCTCGTAGGTGCCCATGACTATTACGAGGCTCGCTGTCGTTTTTGTCACGAGCCCGAAGCAATTGTGACCGCACAAGCAGGACTCTTCAACAAAACGAGATAAAAATGTCCACGTACAAAAAAGATATTCCGGTTTTTTTAACTGAAGCTCAAATCAAGTCGAAGGTAAAAGAAATCGCCGCAGAGATCAACAAAGAGTTCGGCGATGAAGAAGTCACACTCATTGGTACCCTCAAAGGTAGCTTTGTTTTTTTCGCTGACCTCGTTCGTGAACTCAAGATGCCGACTCGTTGTGAATTTTTGGGAGTTTCCAGCTATGGGCATCAAACCACTTCATCCGGTGAAGTCAAAGTCACGCTCGACCTCAGTGCATCCATCAACGACAAGAATGTGATCCTCATTGAAGACATTGTCGACACCGGTCTCACCCTCAGCTTTCTTCTTGAGTATTTGAACGCGCGCAAACCAAGAAAATTGAAGACCACCGCGTTCCTCTTTAAGAAAGTGGCCTTAAAAGCCAAAGATTTGACGATTGACTATGTTGGCTTTGAGATTCCAAATCGTTTTGTCGTCGGCTACGGACTCGACTATGCCGAACATTATCGCGGACTTCCCTACATCGGTACGCTAGACTAGATAGCATGAGCACTGAGAAAGTTTCGATCGAATCAATTGCACCCGTCCGTGTGGACCTTGCTGGTGGCACCGTTGATATTTGGCCCCTCTACCTTTTACTAGATCAACCGAAGACGATCAATTTTGGAATCAGCCTGTTTGCAAAAACAACGATTGAGGCTCAGCCCTCGTCCACGCCGCAAGTAAAACTCGAATCTCTGGATCAGAAAAAATCGAGCACCTTCACCTGGGCCCAAATCATGGATGAGCACTTTGAGGCAATTCCAGAACTGACCCTACTCGTTCGCTTGCTCCGGTATTTTTCAAAACAGCATCCGAATCCAGGAGCCTTGAATTTCACTCTCCAGACCGAAGCAAAAAGTCCTTCCGGCGCCGGGCTCGGTGGTTCTTCGGCTCTGGCGATCTCCATCATCGGGGCCCTTTGGAAGTGGACTCACCCTCGCGAAAAACTTGATTTGGATATTGATGGCGAGTTTCTCATTTCCTTGGTGCGTGATGTGGAGAGCCAAGTTCTTTATGGTCCGGCTGGATTACAAGATTATTATGGAGCTGCTTTCGGTGGTCTTCAGGTTCTCAGTTGGAAAATCGCGAAGAATGAGCGCAGCTCCCTTCCACTTTCTACCTTGAAAGAACTCGAAGCGCGCACGCTTTTATTTTACTCAGGGAAGTCCCGTAACTCAGGGATCAACAACTGGCAGCTTTTTAAGGGCCTCATCGATAAAAATCCGGATGTGGAACATAAGTTTAAATCCATTTGCGAGGCTACTCGTGATTTAGAAACTGCACTATTAAAGCAAGATTTTCATGCGGTGGTAAAAGCAGTGCAAAAGGAGTGGGACACTCGTAAAACCCTGGCGCCCGGAATCAGTACCTCGGACATGGATCAGGCCCATGCACGCGCAAAGAAAGTGAGCGACATCGCTTTCAAGGTTTGTGGTGCCGGCGGTGGCGGATGTTTCTTCATTCTCTTGCCTGAAAAAAATGAGCAACTCAAAGAAGCAGTTAAAAACGCGGTGTTGGAATCTACTGAGATTCGATTGCTTCCCTTCGAAGCAGTGCCGCATGGCTTGACCATCAAGTGAGCACCAAAAACCAATCCAATCAAAAACGTTATCTAGGCCTGGAACTCTCCGGAGCCAAAAATGCAAAGACCACCTTAGCGACACTTGAGTATTATCCAAAAGAAAAAAAAGTATTCTTACTCGATGTTCACTGTGGAATCGGTGCGGATGCGACTAAAGATTCTGATGCTGTATTGATCGAGACCTTACTCGACCATGCAGACGGACACCCTGATTTTAAAATCGGCGCCAATGTTCCACTCACCCTTCCTCCCTGCTTCACCTGCACTCGCAAAAATTGCGCACTGGACGGCTGCACTTCAGCAGAAGTGAAGTGGATGCGAACAATGCCGCTTGCAAAAAAGCCCGTCTCCAAAAGAACAGCAAAACTAAAAAGCTTTTTCACACCCTACACCCAACGTCCGATCGAGCTTTGGCTAAAACACGAGGTGATTTCTAAACTGCCGGAAAAAATCCGTTTCGAAATCGATGAAACCTTAGGTGGAAACAAGGCCCCGCTCACGGCACGGATGCAGTACCTGCAACGACATCTCCACGAGTTTGAAATCCATGAGGTATTACCAAAACTCACGGTCGCACTGTTGATGCCCTCGTTAAAACTCACGATCAGGCATCTTCAAAATTATCGTAAGATGGAAGAAGGGGCGGAGGCCCGACAAACAATTCTAGAGAGAATGTGTGATAAACTCGATATTTTTATTTATGATCGCGATCTGAAAAAACTCACTCAAAATCTGAATGCCTTTGATGCTTTTTTATGCGCCTATACGATTTTACTCATGGATCGAAACGAATGTGTGAGTCCTCCTAAAGGATTTCCTATTACGTCCGGCTGGGTTCGCTACCCCCGTTCAGTATTGCTGGACGCTTCCCTGTCTTTCGACGAGGCCGATGACGAATGATCCAGTTCCTCTTCAAACGCCTCGTGCAATCCTTCGTGACCTTGGCATTTTTAGCGACCGCGACTTTTTTTCTTCTTCGTTTGGCTCCGGGTGGTCCATTTGATGGAGACAAGGTTTGGCCCCCGGAAATTCAAGCCAATATTGAAGCAAAGTATGGTCTGAATCGTCCGATCTACACTCAGTTTTTTTCGTGGGTGGATGACCTTGCTCATGGAGACCTTCGGGAGTCTTTCCATTACATCGGCACTCCGGTGACTGAAATTATTTCAGATGCCACGACCCCGTCATTGATTCTTGGTTTTTCCGCTCTTCTGATTGCCGTTATATTTGGTCTCTTGCTCGGTGTTTTATCTGCCTGGAAGCGCGGAACCTTCTGGGACTTCTCATCGATGTTCATCGCTATCGCCGGGATCACACTTCCCTCTTATTTGGTGGCGACCTTGCTCGTTCTTTTATTTTCTACTTATCTCGGCTGGCTGCCACCTGCACTTTGGGAAGACAAGGCCTCGATGATTCTACCCATCATCACGCTTGCACTTCGGCCGCTGGCGATCATTGCACGGATGACCCGCACCACGCTGCTCGAAATTCTTCACTCCGATTATATTCGTACGGCTTACAGCAAGGGTTTGAACGATTCGACCGTATTATTTAAGCACGCACTCAAAAACGCACTCATTCCAGTGATCACACTGCTCGGCCCGATCACCGCTTCTCTCATTACCGGGAGTTATGTCGTGGAAACTATTTTTCAGATTCCAGGCCTAGGCCAATATTTTATCACCTCGGTGATCAATCGCGATTATCCGCTCGTGATGGGAATGACCCTCATGTTTGGCGGCATTCTGATCGTTTGTAATTTACTCGTAGATCTCGCTTACAGCTGGATTGATCCACGCATGCGCATCGAGGCTGAAAAATGAGCCTGCTTCAGTCCAAACTCTTACGCAATAAACGTTTTGTGATTAGCTCCATCGTGCTCATCGTACTTTGCATATTAGCAATTGGAGCTCCATTCATCGCACCATTTGATTACGATGCAGTTTCAGCTGGGCCGAATTTGAGTCCACCGATTAAGGGTTTTATCATGGGTACCGATGTCCTCGGACGCGATCTCTATAGTCGGATTCTTTACGGAGCACGCTTATCACTTGCTGTCGGCTTTTGTACCGCACTCTTTGCCGCCATTCTTGGAACGGCAACAGGAGCCATCGCCGGCTACTTTGGTGGAAAATGGGATCGTATGCTCATGGCTGTTGTCGATATTTTTTATATCTTGCCAATGCTACTCCTCGCGATTCTTTTTACCCTTCTCGTGGGTCGCGGATTTTTTGGAATTTTTCTCGCGATCGGTGCCACCACCTGGGTTACCCAGGCTCGTCTAGTACGCGCACTGGTGATGCAAGCTCGAGAGTTACCTTATGTAGAAGCGGGAAGAGCAATGGGACTCACCCATCTTAAGATTTTATTCAAACACATCATTCCCAATCTCATGGGCCCGATGATTGTGTCGCTCACCTTTCAAATTCCGAATAATATTCTCACCGAAAGTTTTCTTTCTTTTATCGGTCTCGGACTTCAGCCACCTTATTCAAGTTGGGGAACACTCGCCAGCGAAGGATTTCGCGGAATTCAAAGCTATCCGCATTTGATGCTGTTTCCAGGCCTAGCTCTCTTCATTACGATGCTCGCGTTTCATTTTTTGGGGGATGCACTGAGAGATGTGCTCGATCCGAAGAGTTCGGTGGGATCGAGCATTGGGAGCTAGTGTGTCTCGCTGCGTGTGACACCGACATCCATCTTGAAGTTAGCAAGCGGCTCTCTACCTTCAAAACCTTTGACGACGCCAAAACTCGGCATTTCAAAAGTCTTGGTGAATCCAAGCTCAGAAAGCATTTTTTTTAGTTCACCGTTCATCACATTTTTTGAGGTCAATTCCACCGAAGTGACGTCTTTGGCCAGACTCAAACGGTATTCTAGGCCCTTTCGAACAGTTGCAAAAAACTTAGCCACGCTGAGATTCAGATTGGTCGCATTATTACCTGTTGAGCCGACCGATTTAATATAAACGTTCGCCAGCTCAATTTGTAATTTTTGTCCCACAGTTTTTACACTGACCTCTGCCCTTAGGTTACCATCCGACATCCTGAACTCATCCAGTGTTCCGAAAGCATTGATTTCCTCTGGATTCAATTTTTTTGCATATCGTTTTAGAACCAAATCCTGGAGCTTAATCGCGCGTTCATTAATCCCTGTAAGTTGAATCCCATGATCAGCGGTGTTCAAAAATGAGGAAACCTTGCTTAGCTCTTCAGGCGCAAATGCAAAATTATTAGTGTATAGATCTTCACCTACCATCCACTTTTTTAAATTTTGAAGGAACCCGCACTTTTGTTTCGGCGTTTCAGCACGCGCGACCGTCATTCCTGGAGTCAGGAATACAAATAATAGGGGCAAAAAAAGATACTGTTTCAAAGAAACACTCACCCATTTATTTTATACCACTGGGTGAAAGAACGGCAAATTTAGGATGCGATGCTAAACGATGAAAAAATCGATCGATTTTTGACGTTGATATTGTAAAATTTTATTTTTACTAAATATTTGTTTTTATTGTATATTATTTAATTTTTGTCAACTTAAATTGACATTTGTATATAATTACCCTATGCTATCCATGTATGCTCGCCAGCACACTAAATACCCTCATGGCCCTCCAAAATGTAAAAGCCGCAGAACTCGCCAGACGAGCGGGGGTCAGCCGACAAGCCATTTCCAAATGGATCAAAACCGCTGAAGCCACTCACTCAAATCAAATCAACGCTGAATGGAATACCATCCGCAAAATAGCAGACGCACTTCACATCACTCCTGCCGAACTTTCAAAAGATCCGTTCCAATCATTAAGCGATGACATGAAGTCAAATTACCATTCCCTACTGCTTTGGGATCGATTGTACGATTCGATTGAATCATTTTCGATTGCACTCTCAAAGAAAGAAGCGAAAGCAGTTGGACGCTATGTTCAAGTTTTTGGAATCCTCTCCGCTGAAAAAATATTCGGCCCATGGATTTTTAAAAAATTTGATCACTATTCGCCTTATCTTCACCCCATACGTAGAAAGGAGTTAAAAAAATTATGTCAAATATTTCAAGAGTTAGACCTGATCTAGACATTGCTCGCCGGGTTTTACCAGCACCACTACTCAAGGCAATCCACCATATTTTTAATCAAAATATTCTCAATACCGTTCTCGTGGGCGGCACCGCACTTTCCGGCTTTTACGCAGGCCACAGAAGATCTGACGATATCGATCTCTTTACCCAAACCAAGGTTTCATTTGATGCGGCGTTGATGGCGGTGAAATCGCTGGAAACCGTCGGAGCAAAGCTTTCCAATCAATCCCATTCGAATCAATACTATCGATCACTTTGTACACTTGATCATCACTCATTTACGGTTGACTTAGTGTTGGACGAAAATCTATTCAAGGTCGGCTCTTTTCAAAAAATTGAAAAAATATCGCTGGTAGATCTTCCCACTTTATTCAAAATGAAAGCGGCAACACTGGTGAGCCGATGCAGCGAAAAAGATCTGTATGATTTACTTTGGCTTTTTACCCACTATTCAGATGAAAGCTCAAACATCGAACACTTAATTCAATCGGCCCTGGAAATTGATCTTGGTGCAAATGCGGAATCAATGCTGATCAGCCTCACTGGTGCAACGCTTTCTCAAAAGGCCTGTAACTTTGCTATTCATGAACCTGCTTCGTCTGCTTATCAAAAAATATTGAGCTTTCGCAAACAATTGATTCGTGAGATTAGAGATTTTGAATCAGGTAAAAAGAACAGCCCACTAAAAGACGTGATTCGTGCATTGGAAAAACTAAGATAAGCGTTGCAAACTATTCCTGATTCACAATAAAAACAGTCACGTCACCTTTAACCTTGGATTGGCAACTAAGGCGGGAGTTAGGGCGGCGATCATCGAGGACTTCCAAGCGCTCGAGCTCATCACTATCGGGAGCTTCGAGATTACTTTGCCCTTCCATCACTTCGCAATGACAGGTCGTACAAGCGCAAAAGCCTCCGCAGGCATGTTGAATTGGAACACCATGATTGAGGGCGATATCGAGAATCGACTCGCCTGCTTTGACGTCAAACACCACATTTGCGGGTAAAAATTTTACTTTAGGCATCTTAATTAGGTACTAAAACTAGAGCCACATCCGCAAGTTCTTTTCGCATTGGGATTGGCAAAAATGAAGCCTTTGCCGTTCAAACCGTCCGAAAAATCGAGTTCTGTGCCGGTGAGAAATAAAAATGACTTACTATCCACGATCAGACTCACTCCGTCTTTTTCAAAAATCTTATCGAGTTCGCTGGCGGCCTCGTTATCAAAACCAAGCTTGTAGCTCATTCCAGAGCAACCGCCACCGATGACCTGAACACGTAAGGGTTTGCCCTTGGTAGTGTCATCACCTTCTTGCAAACGCTTGATCTCTTTCACTGCTTTATCCGTCAGCATGATCATAAACTTTTTTCTCCCGTTTGAGCCGCGAACTCGCGTTCCATCTCTCTTAGTAATTTTACCACTGAAACCACTTCGCTAACAGCCGATTTCATTTCGTCCATCGTATTCAGTCGACTTAGGCCAAATCTGAGGGTTGAGCGAGCCAATTCATGCTCTACGCCCAGCACCGTTAACACCTGGGAGTAATCCTGAATCCCGCTCACGCAGGCCGATGCGTTCGACACCGCGATATTTTTGAATCTGCCAAACATGGCGGCACCATCTACACCGGAAACACTCACATTCAAATTGTTAGGGAGAGCATGCTCCACTGAGCCATTTCTCACTAAGCCCGAAAGACTGGCCTGTAATTCGTTCCAAAGGAAATTGCGCATTTCTGCAATGTGGACTGCTTCTTTTTCCAGGGACTGTCCCGCTAATTCCGCAGCCTTACCAAATCCTACAATTCCTGGAGTGTTCGGAGTACCAGAACGCATCCCACGCTCTTGACTTCCACCCCAGAACAGGGCTTCAAGTTCCACATGTGGATTTTTACGACGAACATAGAGTGCACCAATACCTTTGGGCCCGTGAATCTTGTGCGCCGACATCGTCAATAAATCAATTCCGCTAGACAAAACATCGAATCGAATCTTACCTAAGACTTGAACCGCATCACTGTGAAAAAGCGCGCCTGCCTCATGAGACATCTCCGCAATTTTACGAATGTCTTGAATCGTTCCAATTTCATGATTGGCAAATGCAACCGACACCAGACCAACATCAGCACTGAGTTTTGCTTTCAGATCATCGAGATCGACGCGTCCGTCCGAATGAGTCTTCACCCATTCTACTGTGAACCCACGCTTCTGCATTTGTTCGAGAGCACCAACAATCGATGAGTGTTCAATTTCGAGAGAGAGAATTTTTTTACGGTGAGTAGAATTCAAATGGGGGGCGAGTCCTAAGATCGCAAAGTGATTGCTCTCCGTAGCTCCACTGGTAAAAATAATTTCTTTTTCGTGCGCGCCGATGAGTGCTGCGATCTGCGAGCGTGCATTTTCCACCGCCGCTTCCGCTTCCCAATTGAAGCGATGAATTCCGTGCGAGGCGTTTCCATACTTCTCCATAAAATACGGCCGCATCGTTTCAAAAACGATGGGATCGAGAGCGGTCGTAGAATGGTTATCGAGGTAAATCATGGAATTTCCTAGGCATTTAATATACGACAAATGAGTATGGATTTCAACCCGGAAACAAAAGAGCTGTGCTTACAGGGGGTTATTTCCCTACTGCTGCTCCACTCATGGCCTCTTCTTTTGAACAATCCACGACTGGGTCATCGGTTGGCATTTTGTATTTCTGACTTTCACACATCATTCCATTCACGTCTGCAATCACCTTTGACATGTCACAACTGACTTTGCCCGGATTAGAACCACAGGAATTGAACTGATTTACCAAGGCAGCAATTTGCGCACCTTTTTGATCGGTCGCCGATTTACTATTCGTCACGGCAACAAACTTACCCATGCAAGAATCATAAAAATATTTTTGTCCTAGTGAAGAATACTTCGCCTCACCGGTCGCACCCTGAGGACCAACTCCACAGGACGGTGCAACTGGTGGCGTACAATAACAGCTCGTTTTATTGATGTTCTGAACAATGTTATTGGTAGGACTAGCCTCCTCAACCAAAAATACCTTCTTTAGCTTTTCATTCTTATTGGTACACAGACAATCGGCACAATCAGCAATTTCATGAATACTCGGTGATTGAAGCGATTGATAAGTGGGTGTATCGAGAGTGGTATGGTGATCGTGAAAAACAGTAACTTTGCCGTCATAGCGCTCCGTGAACGAAGCGACTCCATCTTTGGCATTCCATCCGTTACCACAGAACTTACAACCGAGATGTGCATTCATGTGCGGAAAGGTGACTTTGTTAAAACTAGCTCCAGTTTTACAGCCATCCGCTGAATACATCGAATTCATCACGCGCTTCATACTAATGCATTTCATCAGTTTGCCGGACATTCCCGTTCCATCGGCAGCTTTCAAAATAGCGGCCTGAGCACAGGTGTTTTTCGCATCCACAGAATAATATGGACTGCTGGTCTTACAGTCATCCACATGCGGTTCGACTTGGGTCACCAAGGCTAAAAGATCTTTGAATTGTGCGGGATCTTTTGCACATTCAGGAAATGATTTTTTCAATTGCGTTAATTTTGCCGCATCTCTTGCATCTGTTAATTTTTTTAATGCGGCTCTGACAGCCTCCGAGTTTTTAACCGCACTCTTCATGGCATCTTCGTTACGGATCGTCCCCTTAGCGTTGGGATTTGGATTATCCTTATCCGCAAACAAAATTACGTTAGACGCAAATGCACCTCCTTGAAGTGCGCCAGCAATCCCAATGGGATATACATTCCCGATATTCGGACATCGATAATAGCAAGAACGAGAACCCGTCTTACAACCGTTAAATGCTTCGCTGTCAAATTTTTTCATTTCATCCATGATCGCACTGCAATAGGTAGCATACTCCGGTGACATCTCCGTATACGGATCCGTAGACCCCGCGGGTGGTGTCATCGTCTTCGGCCATGGCTTGTTTACATGTAAAACACCATCATTTACAGTCTTCAATGCTTCTTGAACCTGTTTTGCAGCCTCGTATTGCATCATCAATCTTTGTTGTGACGATGCCATCTTGGTCGACATCGCCCAAGTTGCATCGTCGGTAGCTTTTGAGCCCGTTTGAAAAGTCATTCTTACTTCTGCTGTTCTCCAAGTGGCACAGGCACGAATGTCTTTGTACTCATTTTTCCTAAGAGTAGATTCCGATTCAATACTAGTTTTATTTACCTTAGCGAAATCATTAGCAAGATCGAGTTGATCCGCCAGATAGTCAGCCCGTAGTTTACCCAATTGCTTGTTACTCGAATAATTTTTACCTTGTCCATCGAGAGCGCCGGATGGTGCCCCCGTAATTCCCTGTCCGTCCGTATAACCAATCACTTCAGCGGTCATATAATCTTTTGTTTCTGCCTTAAACCGTACTGTTGGTACGCCCGAAGATTCATCGTAATCCATGATTGCCTGTTGATAGCCGGATGACATCTCCACGATTTTTTTGATCGTATTCATATCCGACTCAGCCGCGCTGCCCTTCGCAATTTCAGATTTACCGTTTTGAAACAATCCGCCGTCTTTATTATCCCCCACTTTGGAGATAATTCTCATGGTCTGCTTACCACCCGGAACTGGCTCAGAGATGTCGATGCAAAGATTTCTACCTTTAGTCAAAGCGGTTTGCTTTTGCACTTGGGATAGAAATAGAAATGATTCCACGTCTCGGTCAGACCATGTTCTTGGGTCGCTGTTAAAAACATAAGCAAAACTAGGGCTCGATGTTTGTGCTAACACCAAAAACAACAACAATATTTTTTTGATCATATTTTATTTTTCATCGACGTTAAAAACTCGGGCAACAGTTAGTGCACTTTGAGCCGTGATGAGCACTTGGACCGGAACTAAAATCAAATGACGGGAAATCAATTTCAACGCCCTTACAGGTATAAACAATTTCCTTACAACTTAAGGTCCAGGTCGAAAACTTCTGATCAAAAGTGGTTTTATCTTTTAAATCCTTGTCTTCGTAGGGAAGTACCGTTTCTTTGACTTCGGGAACCACTTTGTAATAGCGGAATGCCTTGTAATCCGCAGATTTGTTCAGGTCGGTTGTTCCAACACTATTCAAATAATCTTTCATTTTTTTCTTAGTGCTATCGCTACCATAATACTCTTCTAACTTATCGCATGAGGTTTTGATCGGCACTGGTCGGTCTGTGGTTTTACACTGTGAAGCCACCGGACGAACTGGATCTTTTGGATTGCTCTGATCGCACTTTTTTCCCCAATACGAATCCGGCTGCTTAGGAAGGGGGCCGCAAGTGCCTGCTAAATCAGCATTCCCGCTTTCCTTGGTCTTATTGTAGCCAATCTTATAATAGTTACTCATGGCACTATCGGGATAACCTTTGGCCCCATCATCTTTGTCATTGAAGGAATATTGGTCTGCCCCCGGAATGTTTTTCAGCTCGCTCGTCAATTGGTCTCTCACGCTTTGATTCCGTTGCTCACTCAAATCAAGCCAAAGAGATTTTCCACCAAGGTCGCTGCCGCCATTATCTTTCCTCTGCTGATTCAATTCAGGACAGGCGTCACCACCATTTTTCGACATTGGAGAACAATTACGATACATGCTTGCACAGGTATAAACATTCATCTTCACTAACTCACGCTTTACCCGCTGGCCTTTATCATTCACCGTGACACCTAAATAATCCTTCAACTCAGAGATATCCACATCGCCAGCAAGCTTCGAAGAATTATCCTTAAACACATCACCACTGCCGCCGATATTTAATTTGTCGAGTTTTACAATCGTGGGTTCTTGCTTTTCTGTGTCGGTTTTCTTTTTTGCACTATCAAAATCAGGCGAGTTAGGAGCCCCGATTTGACACAGAGAATACTTAGGGTTGCTCTCATATTGTTCTTTTGCAGTTTGGGCGTCCTCCGCGGAATGATAGGTACCAACCTGCTTCAATCCTTTTTCTGTGAACTTTGGTTTATCCCAGCCAACGAACCCTAGAACTCCGCCGCATTTGTCCTTAATTTCAGCCAAATTCAATACAGCACCCTGCTTCGACTGCAAGGCGTCCACCTGATCTTGAAGGGTTTTAATCGAATCATCCAGCTTAGCTATTGCGTCTTTTTTTTGGTCGTCGGTCATCGACTTCGATGCAGATATTTTGTCTTCACGGGCTTTCAATCGGTCTAGATTCGCCAATTTATTTTTTAGGAATTTTTCATTGTAGGCATCCAGAAAACTTTTACTGAAATCCGCGTCTGACTTTTTGACCTCTGCGGCCTTTTTATCCGCCTCAATTTTTTCTTTATCCTTAGCCTTGTCCTCGGCATCCGCATCTTTTTTCTGCTGTGCAATTTCTTCAGGTGTCAGTGTCGCATCTTGATTCACCGCTGTGGCTACGTTTTTACAGATATCGTCGGCCTGTGATGGCCATACACTGGTTGGACAAGCACTAGTTTTGTTTTGAGCCCTCACGTCGGAAAAGCTCAACGCCAAAAAGATAAAAACACTCAATGATATTAATTGCTTCATATAAGAATATCCCCACTTAAATTATATATGAAGATCACGCAAAAGATGAAAAGAATATCTGTTTATAGGGCTTTTTGGGCTACTTCAATGCTACTTTTTTGACTGAAAACGCAGTTTCAATGGTTTTCCTTGCGAGATAGGAAGATTTTACCGTCCAAAATTTCTTATTCACGGTCAACACCGACACGGCGATCTTGCGTCCGTGCGCTTGGGCAAAACCAACGAACCAGTCCACTTTTCCGTGGAGAACGTTGTCCGTGAGAGAGCCTGTTTTTCCGCCCACTTCAAGCCCTTTGAAGTCGCCTTTAAAAAAGCCACGGAAACTTTTCCGGGATGTTCCTTTTGCCACCGTCTCTTGCATCAACGTACGAAGCTCAAACGCGGTTTCCGGCGACACCACTGTTGCTAACACCTGGGGCTCAGAGCGATAAATTGTTTTGCCCGATTTCAAATAGGCTGCATTCAAAAAATACGGCTCCATCATTTGACCGTCATTCGCGATCGCCGCACCAATCATGGCTCCGTGAAGGACAGACATCGCATTTTCTTGAGTGTATCCCGATGCCATCTCAGCCAGTTCGTATTCATTGGTTGGATTTGCAGACCTGGAATTAATGACAGGAAACTCAGCAGGAATTTTTTCATTGAACCAAAAACGATTAGAAACAGATTTAACCTGTTCCTTGCCGATGAAAAATACTCCCAATCTGCCAAACACCGTGTTGATTGATTTTGCGAATGCTTCTTTGAGTGTCGCCATTCTTTTCCAGCCAGAAACCTTCTCTTTTAGCTGAGATTTGTACAAAGTGTGATTTCTACCCTGATAAGAAATCTGGGAGTTCGGCTGAACCATGTCTTTTTCCAGAGCAGCCGCCGCCGTGATCACCTTGAATACGGAAGCCGATGGATAAGTCACATCCAGCACGGGATTGCCGGTAATGGACGGGAAAGAACGATTTTGAGAGGCCATCGCGAGGATCCGTCCGGTAGATGCATCCATCGCTACCATCACCCCAAGATCAGGTTTGTAATGTTCGAGTAATTCCTCGGACGCAGTTTGAATCGCAGGATCAAATGCGAAATCCAAAATCACCGGTTCCGAATAATCCGGAATGTTCACTTCATTCTTTTTGAATGCGCAAACTTCTTTCAGATCACATTGAGAAAGTTTCAGTTGTAAGGCTTCTTTTGCAAGATAAGGGCTGAGTAATTTTGAGTATGCAAACGAGTGCTTTGAGTTTCCACGCAATCCGAAATACCACCCACCCACAAACACCAGTAACATCAAAGCAATAAAGACCATTCCTTTGGTCAATAATTTGAACTTAGGCTTCATCCATTTATTCTGTCACAGGTTCTTCTTCATCGTCCACTGGTGTTTCGTCAGAAATTCCTACATTAGAGGTATTTACTTTATCCGGAGATTCGAACGAGTAGGGCTGCTTCCATTCCACGTCCTTTTGATCTGGTGTCAACACCTTGGCACTCACTAATTTATTGAGAATTGTATGAATGGTTTTCCGTGCGTAGGGAGTGAGCTCTTTCTTCCGAAATGAAATACCGTATTTTTTTGGAGAGGGCAAAAGCATTGCTAAAAAGGCTCCTTCTTTTGCGCTTAGCTCTGCAGGAGTTTTTTGAAAGTAGTATTGAGCCGCCGGTCCGATTCCGAAAATCCCTTCGCCCCACTCAGCAATATTCAGATAGACCTCGAGAATTCTTTTTTTACCTAAAACTTTTTCCACCTTCGTCGCTAGCCAAAGTTCCTTGATCTTGCGAAGAAAACTCTTTTGCTGGGTCAGATAGACATTTTTTACCACCTGCTGAGTAATAGTACTCGCACCACGCTTCAACTTGCCGGTCTCCACGCTTTCTTCGATCGCTTCCTTGATTTGTTTTTCGTCATAACCGGGATGAGAGTAAAAAGCCCAGTCTTCCGAAATGAGAATTGCGGTCTGCGCTTCTTTTGAAATATTCGCTAAGGGAACCCAACTCGAAGGCGGGTTTTTTTTAATCACGATTTCAAACGGTTCTTTCGGTCCATGATAAATCACATGGGGGTACTCGGTTTTCAAATCCTTCAAACGGGGCACACAACCCTGCTGTGAGTTGCTGCAAGATCCAAGACCGATGAAAAGGCTTAGGCTAACAAGAAATGTTTTGAAGTTTGCGGATCGCATCGATGATTTCCCGAACTGCACCATTTCCACCTGTCTTATGGGTGATCCAGTTCACTTGATTTTTCACTTCATCGGTCGCGCCAGGAACACTGATCGAAAGCCCCACTGCCTTCAATGCAGGAAGATCAAAGAGCTCATCTCCCATGAAAGCGATATTCTCAAAAGGGATTTTCAACTTTTCAGAAAGTGTTTTCATTGAGGTCAGCTTGTCTTCATTCCCCAGAACAAAGTGCTCGATCCCAAGAATCCTGATTCTCTCTTGAAGATCTTTTGCCTGGCCCCCACTGATGATTCCCACAGGGAAACCCGCCTTAATGAGTAACTTGATGCCATATCCGTCATACATATTAAAAAAGCGGGTAAAGCCGCTACCTTCGATATAAAAAGTTTTGGCGTCGGTGAGAATTCCATCCACATCCAAAAGAAGCATTTTTGTTTTCTTCAGACGCGTTTCGAACTCGCTAGCGGAAATGAGTGAGCTCATCGATTCGCCTCAGGTAACAGTTTTGGAAAACTTTGAGCCAATCGACGAAATTCCAAAATCTGACGGACAAAAGTGCCCACATGTTCAAGATAAAATGCGTTCGGGCCATCACTCTTCGCCAGTTCCGGACGTGGATGACATTCCATAAAGAGCCCATCGGCCCCAGCCGCAAAAGCTGCGCGCGCTAACACCTCAAGGTATTCGCGTTTACCTCCAGTAGATTTTCCACCGGGGCCACCACCTGGAACTTGGATCGAGTGCGTGGCATCGTAAATCGTCGGCACCCCAAATTTTTGCATCGTTTGAAATGAGGTCATGTCCACCACGAGCGCATTATAACCAAAGCTGCTTCCACGCTCGGTGATGTGCAGGTCGATTTTTTTTCCCCCATTTTTAGATGCATGCAATGCCTCAACAGAACGAACCTTATCCACAATGTTTTTTGCATCCCAAGGAGCTAAAAACTGGCCCTTTTTCACATTGAGTTTACGGCCCCATTTCAGTGCCGCTTCAGAAACAGATACGATCAGATCGGTTTGACGACACAAGAACGCAGGGATCTGGAGAAAGTCCACGACCTTCGCCACTTCTTCCGCTTGATCCGGAAGATGGATGTCGGTCACGACTGGTAAGCCTAATTTTTCTTTTACCCTGCCAAGAATTTTTAGCCCTTCTTGCATCCCGGGTCCGCGAAAGCCATCGATCGAGGATCGATTTGCTTTATCAAAAGAGGCCTTGAAAAAAAACTGCACTCCGACGCCTGCAAGTTGTTGCTTTAGCTCGGTTGCGATCTCCATCACCAGTCCTTCATCTTCAATCACACAGGGGCCCGCGATCAAGGTCATGGGCTGCTTCGAGGCAGTGGGTTGCATTACTTAATCCCTTTCAAGTTCTTCTGAGATTTTCCAGATTGAACCGATGCTTTGATGAACTGAACAAATAATGGATGTGGCTCGAGCGGACGACTGAGCAGTTCCGGATGGAATTGACAGCCTAAAAACCAAGGATGATTTGGCAACTCCACCATCTCCACCAACTCGACCCCTTTTTCCGCGTCCGTATTTTTTCCGCAAACCAATAGCCCATGCTCTTCCAGTCGTGAACGGAAATGATTAGAGACTTCAAAACGATGACGATGACGTTC
>Ga0207083_1049_pt2 | contig 18831 bp, 20 predicted proteins | sample Alteio_BWMinHeat_57_FD_153516 | JGI IMG/M metagenome (GOLD analysis project Ga0207083, IMG submission 153516) | Enriched cells from forest soil in Barre Woods Harvard Forest LTER site, Petersham, Massachusetts, United States -... | ecosystem: Environmental > Terrestrial > Soil > Temperate forest >... | reverse complement strand
CTGCGCCGACCTCATCGCTCAGATGTACGCAAAAACTTATAAAACACCGGTTGCCGTCACTCGTTGTGGGAACTTTTTTGGTCCAGGTGATTTGAATGAAAGCAGAATCTTTCCTTCGACTATTCTCTCTGTCATGAAAAACGAGCGTCCTCAAATTCGTTCTAACGGTCTATTTGTGCGCGATTATATTTTTGTCAGCGATGGCGCGGCTGCTTACCGTACTCTTGCAAAGAAGATGGTCGAGTCTCCAGAAAAATTTATCGGTGAGGCGTTCAATTTTTCTTACGAGTTAAAGTTAACCGTCATTGATGTCGTGAATACCATTCTTAAAAAAATGGATTCAAAACTGGCGCCTGAAATCCTCAATCAAGCCAGTCATGAAATTCCAGTTCAGGCTTTGGATAGCACCAAGGCGATCAAACTCCTCAATTGGAAACCACTTTTTGGTTTCGAAGACGGAGTAAAGAAAACCGTAGATTGGTATAAGAATAACTTCGATGGACGCTAACAACGCTAATTCAGAATTCAGATTAAAATTATTGAGCCTCGCTCAGCAAAACTCGGGTTTACTCGAGTCTAAAAAACTCACCGCTGGAGTCGATTACCTTCCCCCATCCGGGAAAGTGGTGGGCACTAAAGAGTTTGAAATGCTCATGCAGGCCTCGGTTGACATGTGGCTCACTGCCGGACGTTTCTCCGAACAATTTGAGGCTGAGTTTCCGAAGATCTGGAATTTGAAATACAGTTTACTCGTGAATTCGGGATCGAGTGCAAATCTAGTGGCTTTTTCCGCCCTCACGAGCCCAAAACTAAGGGAACGGGCACTGAAGCCAGGTGATGAATTCATCACTGCCGCGTGTGGATTTCCAACTACCGTGGCCCCTGCAATTCAATTTGGGATGAAACCTGTTTTCATCGACGTGGATCTTCAAACTCAAAATGCGACGCTCGAGACCATTGAAAAAGCGATCACCCCAAAAACAAAATTGGTCATGCTCGCCCACTCCCTCGGAAATCCTTTCCGATCAGACCTCGTGGCAAAACTTTGCAAAGAAAAAAACATCTGGTTCATCGAAGATTGCTGTGATGCCTTAGGTGCAAAGGTTGGCGATCAGCACGTTGGAACCTACGGCGATATCGCCACTTGTTCCTTTTACCCGGCTCACCACATCACCATGGGTGAAGGCGGCGCCGTCCTCATGAATGATCATCAGCTTTACAAAGTGGCGATGAGCTTCAGGGATTGGGGTCGTGATTGTTATTGCCCTCCAGGAGTCGCTGATAGTTGTGGCGCCCGCTTTGATTGGAAACTCGGAAGTCTTCCTAAAGGCTACGATCATAAATATATTTATTCACACCTGGGCTACAATCTGAAGACCACTGATTTCCAAGCCGCAATCGGCCTCGCCCAACTCGAGCGCTTGCCGGGTTTTGTGAAAAAGAGACAAGAAAACCACGAGTATCTCGATAAGCGCCTGACTGAACTCGGTATGTCCGACAAAATTATTCTTACCAAAGCCACACCTGGCACCACTCCATCCTGGTTCGGTTTTTTTCTCACGCTACGTGAAGAGAACAAAAGACGCGCAGTGGTTCAGTATCTAGAAAGTCATAAGGTCGGAACTCGGCTCCTATTTGCTGGAAATTTGATTCGCCAACCGGCATTCCGAGATGTTCCACACGATGTACTCGGACCGCTCACCAATACCGACAAAATCATGAATGACGGTTTTTGGGTTGGAGTGTGGCCGGGACTCGACAAGCCACATCTCGATTACATCGCCCAAACGATTGTCGACGCCCTACGGTAGCATGCGTGACATTTTAAAAAATAAATTGGTTTGGATTGCGGCTCTTGGATACGCCGTTGATCTTTTCGACCTCGTTCTTTACGGGGTAGTGAGAGTCAGTAGCCTCAAAGCGATTCATGTTGCCGATGCAGATATTTTTAGAGTTGGATCGATGCTGCTCAACTGTCAAATGGCGGGGATGCTGGTCGGCGGTTTCATATGGGGGGCGATCGGCGACAAAATCGGAAGACGAGGCGCACTCTTCGGCTCGATACTACTCTATTCACTTGCCACCTTCGGCAATGCCTTCGTAGTCGATGTGAACTCCTATGCGGTGCTGAGATTTTTAGCGGGCTTTGGTCTCGCCGGGGAATTGGGCGCGGCATTGACCTTAGTGACCGAGTCTCTTCCTCAAGCCACTCGCGGCATTGGGGCTGCCCTCATCACGGCGGTTGGCTATTCGGGCGCAGCACTCTCATCTTACTTCACACAAAAAATGGCGTGGCAACATGCCTACGAACTCGGTGGCGTTCTCGGTATGTTTTTATTGATCGCGCGATTGAACATTCAAGAATCAGCGGTATTCATCCAAAGCAAAAAAAATAAAATCGCCACCAAGTGGGGCTCATGGAAACAGATTCTTTTCAATAAACGTCGCTTTGGAATTTTTTTCTGTGGACTCATCGTTGGCATTCCAATTTGGTACGTTGCCGGCATTTTATCTTACTTCGCTCCTGAAATCGCATCCGATTTTCGCATCACCGGAGTCACCGCCGGAACCACCATCATGGTGGGATACATCGGTGCGCTCTTCGGAAATGTGACCTGCGCATTCTTGAGTCAGTATTTGAAATCGAGAAAGAAAGCACTCATCACTTTCTTATGCATGAGTGCGACCGCCGTGATCGCCAGTACCTTCATTCTCTACGATAAAAATTCGACTTGGTACTACGCCACTCGCATGCTCATCGGATTTGGAAATGGATTCTTCATCATCCTTCTCACTTGGATGGCGGAGGCATTTGGTACTAATCTTCGCTCCACCGTCACTACGAATGTGTCCAACATCGTGCGCGCATCGGTAATTCCGCTCACCCTCGCGTTTGAAGCGCTTCGGCCATCCTTCGGTTTTGTGAACGGATCGCTTTACATCGGTTTGGTTTGTTTTGCGGCAGCCTTGATTTGCGCGCTTTTCATCCCCGAAACCTTCCATCGGGAACTCGACTATCTGGAGGTGTAGCGACAATTCTCTACTTTTTTTGTTTTCTTCTTGAAGTCGTCTTTCACTACTCGTCAAAAAAAACATTAACAGGAACATGAAATCGCCTAGCCAGCTTCTGAATCTGCTTTTTGTTCAGCTCACGCTTTCCACTCAAAACCGCGCTCACGATGGATTGGCCGCCAAGTTCCTCGGAAAGATCCGCTTGTTTCAATCCTTGTAATTCCATTAAATACTCCAACATTTCATATCCCTTAACTTTTTGACGTGGAAATTTAATTTTTTCATATTCATGCAGCATCATTCCTAAGGCTTTCAGGTAATGATCCACTTGAATTTGATCTTCTTCTTTGAATACTTCTTCATTCGACAATTCGATCAATTCGGTAACAACATACAGTGCCAAATCATGCTCTTCCTTATTTTCGATCGGTTTAATGGGAAAATGTTCGATCAAACTTAAATAGATTTTACCCACAGGAACCAGTGGTTTCTTTTTCGAAAGTTTTTCTTCTATCAATTTTAATGCCGCATTCATTTTTAATCCTTCCAATTATTCCGATCATATTCTTCATGTGTTAAAACAGCCTCAATGATACCCATACCGTTTCGGTAGCTAATGACCAAAATCATCCTGGCTTTATTGCCGCCAATATCAATCACTGTTTTCCTGCCAACAAAGTCGACATTCCCACCGAAGATTTTCTTTAGATCTATCGGTGTTTGAATTTGAGCCGACTCCAATAAAAACTGAACCCGACTCAATGACCGCGCACAGCGAGGATGCTTTTCTTTGAATCGATCAACATGCTGCAGGCCCGAAAGTAACATCCCTTCATTATAGCAAATTGCTATAATTCAGTCAATTTATATATAGTAATTTGCTATATAAATAAAATTAAATAATTTCATGTAGTTAAATAATAACTTTGCCCTTGCGCCCTGAGCCAGAATCGCATAAAACTGGTTTTCAAAAACTGGGGATATCGATCATGGGTCTTTTGCTCGCGATGACATTACTTTCTACCAACGCCCTTGCAGCGATGGATCCGCTTAGCCTCCGCTGTGCTAGACAAGACCGAGAAGGGGATCGCATCTACTTAAGCGAAATCCACTTTTCAAAAGCCGGGACTACCACCATCTCCAATCGTCACCCCAAACCTCGTCGATCTATAGAAGATGCCGGCGATGAGATTGAAGGGCAAGTCCTTAGCTACGCTCTCACTGGTGAAACTAAGCAGTTTATTTCCGGTTATAGTTTGTACTCTATTTCTTTTAGCGACAACAGCATCAGCGGTCTGACCGGTGATCCAAATACCCGCACAGATGGAAGCTTTACTCTCACTCGTGAGAATCAGAAAAATAGTGGCCTCTGGAAATTTGTCTACTCTGGCGTAAATCAAACACCGATTGCCGCCGAATTTAAATGTGTTTATGGCGAAGAACCACCGGCTCCCGTGAGTCCGCCAGTAAATCCAGGCTATTCAAGCCACCATTATCCTTGGCCATTTCGTTAGGAATATTTATTTAAAAAACGTGACCTTTTTGACGTCATTGTGTTTCATCACTTGTGTCGGTTAGACTAGTCTAATGAAATACTCCCTTTTCGTTTTTCTTTTACTCACCCAATTTACCTACGCAGCAAAAACCGTTAATCCTGGCACTGACCCAAATATAGTCACTCCGACGTTAACAGTAGGTGGCGCAATTCCGGCTACCGGTGTTGTTCCAACGACGAGCACCACCGGCATCGTAAAAAATGCTACTACCGGACAAGGTGTTGTTAAAGGCTCCACCATCACACCAACGGTAACATTAAACGCAGGCACTGCGGTTCCCGCGGCCACTGGGACCAACACCACCACTTCAGCGCTTGTCGTTACGGAAACTACCACAAACACTCATCTAAATGCCGTCACAGAAGCCTGCCCTAAGATTGAAGTCGATATGAATTTAAATAATCTACTATACAGCTCATTGACCAATGGCACTCCTTGGACTCTTCCTGCAACGTGGGTCACGGCCACTGGTCCGGCCGGAGCGACCTGGCCAATAGGGACAGCTTGGGTGCTTACCGCTGCAGACAAACCAAAAATGCAGGTCATGAAATGTGGTAGTCAATTTTATCAGTCGCCGAATTTACCTAATGCTTCAAATGTAAGTCTCGGTACTTCGGTATGGACCTGTACCTACGATCAGCAAACTCCGTCGCCTAATTGTTCCAACGGAAACAAACAAGTGAATACACATGCGATGCTCACCGTACCATATCCACAAGGAATGACTCAGACGAATTGCAAAGCGAACTCCGATAATAACGGAATTATCTGTTTTTAGGCTTTAGGCCCCGTCGCCATCCGACATACCTTCACGATAATCAGCTGCGAGAGCTGCTTTGAAATACTCTTGCTTCATGATGGCAATGTTTTGAATTGAAATTCTCTTTGGACAAGCCGCTTCGCATTCCTGCAAATTAGAGCAACTTCCAAAACCCTCGTGATCCATTTGCCCCACCATGCGAATCGCACGCTGCTTACGCTCGGGATGTCCTTGAGGAAGAAGCGCCAGTTGAGTGATTTTTGCTGAAGTAAAAAGAGACGCCGAAGCATTCGGACAGGCCGCCACACAGGCTCCACAGCCGATGCAAGCCGCTGCATCCATTGCGCGTTCCGCGAGATCTTTTGGAATCAAAATCGCATTTGCATCCGCATGAGGACCCGTTTTTGCTCCAGTGTATCCACCCGCCATCATGATGCGATCAAAGGCGCGACGATCAGTCACGAGATCTCGAACAATCGGAAATGCTTTTGCACGCCATGGCTCAATCGTGATGAGCTCGTCATTTTGAAACGAACGCATATAGAGCTGACAAGTCGTTGCTCCGCGGACCGGCCCATGAGCCTGACCACTGACCATGAGTGAACAAGTTCCGCAAATCCCTTCACGGCAATCGCTTTCAAACTCGATTGGACGCTTTCCCTCTTTGAGAATTTTCTCATTCAAGGTGTCCATCATCTCGAGAAATGACATGTCGGTAAGAACATTGTTGAGGGAGAAATTTTCGAAGCGACCTTGGTCTTGAGCATTTTCCTGGCGCCAAATTTTCAGTCGAATATTGATTGTTTTAGCCGTCGTTTTTGTAGCCATTATTTGTAGCTCCGTACTGATGGTTGGACATTTTCAAACACTAACTGTTCTTTGTGCACTACCGGCTCTGCACCTTTTCCTTTGTACTCCCAAGCGGCAGCGTATGAAAAATGCTCGTCATCTCGCTTTGCTTCGCCGTCTTGCTGACTCTCTACCCGGAAGTGTCCACCGCAGGATTCTGCTCTTGCGAGTGCATCCCGTGCCATGAGAGCGCCTAGACCCAGGAAATCACCGAGTCTTCCTGCTGTTTCCAGAGTACAACTCAAGTTTTGATCGTCATTCACCAGCATATTTTCATCAAAATCCATTTGCAGGAGTTTGATTTTCTCAATCGCCGTTTTCAAGCCTTGCTCACTACGAGCCATCCCGACATATTCCCACATCACATTTCCAAGATCTCGGTGAATCTCTGATGGAGTTCTCTTCCCAGTTTTACCCACCGTGATCAGACGTTTGATTTCTGTGCGAACATCGTTTTCCGCTTTTTCAAACTCGGGATGACTGGTTTCCACTTTTTTCAGAAGCTCCTGCGAATGAGTTCCAAGGTAGTTCGTTACTGTATATGGAAGAACGAAATAACCATCAGATAACCCCTGCATGAGGGCTGACGCTCCCAAGCGATTGGCTCCGTGATCAGAGAAATTCGCTTCTCCTGCACAAAACAAACCTTGAATGCTGGTCATCAAGTTGTAGTCCACCCAGAGCCCACCCATCGTGTAGTGAACCGCTGGATAAATTCTCATCGGTGTATGATACGGATTTTCATTCGTGATCTCATGATACATATCGAAAAGATTTCCGTATTTTTCACGCACTACGCTTTCACCATCGCGTTTAATTGCGGTGGCGAAATCGAGATAAACAGATAGGCCAGTCTCACCGACCCCACGCCCCTCATCACAAACTTCTTTCCCATTTCTGGAAGCAACGTCGCGAGGAACCAGGTTTCCGAAACTTGGGTATTTTCTTTCCAAGAAATAATCACGATCTTCTTCAGCGATTGTTTTTGGATCTTTCTTACAATCTTCTTTCTTTTTAGGGACCCAAACCCGTCCGTCGTTTCGGAGGGATTCAGACATGAGCGTGAGTTTTGCCTGATGGTCGCCTGAAACCGGAATGCAGGTCGGGTGAATCTGCACGTAACAAGGATTGCCAAAGAGCGCTCCTTTTTTGTGTGCTCTCCAAATTGCCGTCGTGTTTGAGTTCATCGCACTCGTCGACAAATAATAAACACGGCTGTAGCCGCCGGTGCATAAAATCACGAGATCTGCCGCATGACGTTCAATTTCACCGGTATGAAGATGGCGAGTGATGATTCCTCGAGCTTTGCTGTCGACCATCACCACATCCAACAATTCGCGGTATGGAAAAAGAGTGACTTTGCCCTTATCCACTTCTTTCATCAATTGTGAATAGGCACCTAACAAAAGCTGCTGCCCCGTTTGTCCGCGAGCGTAGAAGGTACGAGAAACTTGAGCACCGCCGAAAGAGCGATTTGCCAATTCACCGCTATATTCACGAGCAAATGGAACGCCGTTCGCCACACATTGATCAATGATGTTTACGGAGTTTTGAGCAAGACGATACACATTCGCTTCTCGCGCGCGATAATCGCCTCCTTTGATCGTGTCGTAAAATAAGCGCCAAATCGAATCTCCATCATTTTGATAAGCCTTACCCGCGTTGATCCCACCTTGGGCCGCAATCGAATGGGCACGACGGGCAGAATCGTGAGTACAAAAAGATTTTACGTTATAGCCGAGCTCCGCGAGCGACGCTGCCGCAGAAGCACCAGCAAGGCCGGTTCCCACAACGATCACATTGTATTTTCTTTTATTGGCAGGATTCACCAGCTTCATGTGAGCCTTGTACTCATCCCATTTTTCGGTCAGTGGTCCTTCAGGTACGTTTGAATTCAAACCGCTAGTTTTGTCACTATTAGCACTCATTGCGCACCCCCTGATTGAGTCGTATAAATGTAAATCGGGATGAATAAAAATCCGATCGTGAGAAAGATCGCCGTTACAAATCCGAGAAAATAAATTGGCTTAGACCAACGTGGGTTCATGATTCCTAAGGATTGGAATGCGCTCCAAAATCCATGGCGGTAGTGAAACCCTAGAAAAAACATCGATCCCACGTAAAATACAACCCACTTCAATTGCACGAATGTTTCCGTAATCACTCGGTAGAGATCGAGCACCATGCGACCACCCACCATAGTCGTATAGCCGTCCTCGATCGTTGGGCCAAAACGAAATTGTTTTAAATGAATGATCAAGAAAACAAGCAATACCAACCCAGTGATAATCATGTTTCTGGAAGTGATCGTATTTTTGGTTGGTCCACCTTTTGTCTTGAGTGAATCATATCCAATCGGACGCGCCACTTTTGAACTGTAAGTCACTTGAATTGCGACCACGATGTGCAAAAGAATTGTTGCGCCCAGGCCTAATTCCAACATTGTTTTTACCAGGCCTAAGGAATCAAGAAGCGCAGCCCAGGTATTGATTGGGTCACCCGAACCAGTGTAGAGAGTCAGATTTTCCAAAAGGTGGATCACGACGAAAAGCAGAAGGGCAAATCCCGATGCTCCCATCAGGTATTTTCTACCAAGTGTTGAAGAAAAAAGCCGTTTCAGAGGTACCATGCCGGAAGCTCCCGATTGTTGTGTCTTGTATAAGGATATTATCTCAAACATTGTTGAATCACTACTTGATTTCATTGAATTTATCTCGATACTGTATGAGTATGTTGATCGATCAAATTAATCTGAACCAGCTGCGCGTTTTTGAATCCGTTTACCGCAGTAAAAGCATGACACATGCAGCAAGAGAACTGCATCTCACTCAATCCGGAGTCAGTCAGCACATCAAGGCATTGGAAGATGTTTTGGAATTAAAACTGTTTGACCGGATTAAACAAAAGCTAGTCCCCACGCCATCAGCAAAGGAACTCTATACTTCAACGGCTAAAAGTTTCGAAGACATCGAAACTATTTTGAACCGTCTGAAGAAAACCGACAAAGAGTTGACGGGAATGATCTCCATCGGCATGCCTATTGAGTTTGGAAATAATATTATCCTCCCTCTTCTCACTGAGTTTCAGAAAAAACACTCCAAAGTGAGATTTAAGATCAGACAGGGGTTTCCGTTTGAAATGAATCACATGCTCCTGACTGGTGAGCTCGATTTCGCTTTTGTCGATTCTTTTGCGATGGATAAGGGCATTAAGACCGACGCGGTATACGATGAAGTTTTGGAGCTTTGCGTTTCAAAAAAATTGGGCATTCCTAACAAAGCCAGTACCGACTTCGCTTTCTATGAGAAACTCAGTTACGTCGATTATCAGGAAGATCAATCGGTCTTGAGTTTATGGATGAAGCACCATACTCAAACCAGAAGCAGCGACCTTGATGTGAAGGTATTTTTGATGGATGCATATGGTATTAGCAAGCTCGTTCGTCAGGGCGTGGGGCTGGGAGTTCTTCCCGGACACTTGGTCGAAAAACTGATTCGAAGCGGCGACGAATTACAAATTCTTAAAGGCTCCGGAAAACCTCTGCACAACACGATCAGCATTGCGTACCTCGAAGAAAAAACTCTCACCGCCGCGACACTCTCCGTTCTTCAGTTCATGAAGACCAAGCTGGGAGGAAAATAATATGTCGATGAAATTAGAAACCCGATTCCAACATGAGTACCTCGAAGAATTCGAAGATGGCGAATGTATTTTTGAAGAGGGCGATACCGGCCGGGATCTTTTCATTATTCAGCTCGGCAGCGTTCAAATCAGAAAGAAGACCACGAGCAAAGAAATTGAAATGACCATTTTTAATAAAGGCGATTTCTTCGGAGACATGGCACTTCTTCAAAGTCTGCCTCGCTATGCAGCTGCTTATGCCGTTGGAAAAACAAGGCTGCTCATTTTAAAGCCAGCCGGATTTTTACTCAAAATTCGTCGTGATCCCACTTTTGCATTCGAAATGCTTCAACAGCTCAGTTACCGGGTAAAGTTATCGAATGATCGCTTGCTGGAACTGATCAATCGCCATCAAATTCCGGTCGATGAAGTGCAAAAATTATTGAAAACGATCGGTGGTGGACACACTAACGATGAAGGCAAGCCACAGTGATCACCAGCATTCAAACTGATCGTCTTGTGGTCATTTCCGACCTTCACCTCGGGAATCCATTTTCAAACGCAAAGAAGAAGGTTATCCCTTTTTTAAAATGGGCGGCTGCGGAAAAGTTCGATCTTTGCATTAATGGTGATGGTCTCGAAATCGCCCAAGCAAGTTTTGCGAAAATTGCTTTTGAAGTTCCCGAGTTTTTTAGGGTCCTCGGCGAATTCAAGCGGGCCGGTCGGGAAGTTTACTACATTACTGGCAATCACGATATTGCCCTTGAACACTTTTTGGAAGACTGGGGAGTGATGAAGGTCGCTCCATTCCTCAACGTTCAATCGGGAGCTACTCGCGTGAGAATTGAGCATGGACACATCTACGATCCATTCTTTGTAAAATACCCTGTGCTCTATGAGCACCTCACCCAATTTGCCGGCCTGTTACTCAAGGTAAACCCAGGACTTTATAAACTGTGGATCTCTTTTGAAAAATGGAGCTCTTATCGTCGGGCAAAAAAATCAGGGATTGTTGGTGAAAGACCCCATTTCCGCGAGGCCGCCGAAGAACTCTCGCGTCGCGGTTTTGATTCCATCGTTTTCGGACACACTCACCACGCGGGCCACAAACAACTTGATAATGGATCTTACTATTTCAATACCGGCTCCTGGATGCTCACACCGTTTTACGCAAAGATTGAAAATGGATCAGTGAGTTTGGAAGAATGGAAAGAACCGGCTCGCTTACGAAGAAGTCCTTAAAACTATACGAGACTAAAAGCGGATGTAGACCGTACCCTTGAGTAACTGGTTGTTAAATTTCGTCTCGTCAATACCACCAGCCTTCAATGAAATCTGATCATAGATGGGAACATTCAGAGTCATTTTCATTCCAATGGATGCGGGCGTCTTATCCTCGCTGTTCACACGAACGGAGTAATCCACAGTGTTCTGCTCATATAAGTAATTTCGATTGCCGAGAGTTGATAAGTTTTGGTACCCACCATCTGCTCCGGATTCAAGTGTCAGCTTTTGTCCGTGACTCGCTTTCAAGCGATATTCAATTCCCGCATTGTACGTTGTTTTAAAACCAGTGGAGGTTCCGGCAACTTGATCAAGCTGTTGAAGCGACGCTAGTCCTGCAGCACCGGTTAATTTTAAAGCAAATCCATCTTGTTTTCCTGGGCCAGCACGCAGGGTGATCTTTGCCACCTGAAAATCAAAACTACGAATATTACTGAAACTCATTCGATCATCCCAGGCGAAAGTCAATAAATCCACCTGATCCAAAATTTTAAGGACACTGGAAACATGTGAATCCGCATTTGCCAGTTGGTTCAAATTTTTCAGGGAAGCTGCAGAAAACGAAATGCGTTTTTCACCGTTCGAAGCGAATTCCAATGAAAATGGAAGAAGTGTGATGCCTGAATCCCGGTCCAGCATCGTCCAGTCTTGAGTATTGTCTTCGGTGTCTTTCAGATCACTACTATAAAAAAGTGCTCCATCCATTCCAAATGCAAGCATCCCTTTTTGCTTCTGCTTTCCCTGCTGGGACATCTGTTGAAACATGTCGTCGAAGTTCACTTTGTTGATTCGTGAAAAAACTGTGGTCACCGTGGATTCAATGTCTGACTGCGCAAACGCAGTCGTAGCAAATAAAAAAACCATCGCAAGCATACTAAAAATTTTCATCATGACCATTACCACCAGTGGTCGAGATCATACAACATAACGAGTATTTTTTCAATAAATCTTGTGTATTTACATCGGATATTGGTCGTGATTTATGCAAAAAACAACTGCTTTCGTTGAGTGGAGTTTTAGAGAATGACCCGGCTCACTTCTTTGGTTATCTTACAATTCAATGCTTTGGAACCCATAACCGGCGTCGCGGTCACTCTCATTTCATGAACAATCGGATCTGCCGATTCACGTGCAATCGTGATCTCGAAATTAGCGTCGCCGGAGATCTCATCTCCATTTGCACCGTTAGTAACACCCATTGGGATACTTCGGTCGATGCTTAGGAGGCTAACTTGGTCGCGCCCCCAATCCTCTGCTTCGACCTGTAAAACATGGTCTATTGCAAAACGTTGGCATTCCTTTGAAGCCCTTATATCTAGGGATTCAGCCGCAAAACTTGTTGATGAAATGGCGGAAGAAACAAGAAACAACATCATCATTTTTTTCATAAATCTCTCCGAGAAGCTCTACTGAGCTCCTTTGCATAGAATTACAGCCTGATCTTGTGTGTAATTGCCATGAGCTGCACTTTGAGCTCTATTTGCACAATCAATTGGAGCGTTAGACGTGGCGCCAGAACAAAGAATCACTGCCTGATCTTGTGTGTAATTGCCATGAGCTGCACTTTGAGCTCTATTCGCACATTCAATGGAACTATCTTCAGCAAACGCGGCCGAACTCACACTGATAGACAAAAAACCGACTACAATAAAAAACTTACTCATAAACATCTCCATAACAATTTTAAAGTGACCATCACGAAATCCGGTACAGCAGTTATACCGCTGCTCATCGACAAAGTATTTTCATATTAAATAAATTTTTAAGTTAATATTTATTGATCAATAAATATTAAATCGAAAGACTTGATGAAATGGTCAGAATTAAGCAAAAAATAAACGAATTTTATTGAAGTGAAATGTAGGTGCAGATCGAAAAAATGAGAGCAGGCGCCAAGTACCCCACCAGAGCCACTAGACCCTTCCTCGAATTAACAAAAGAAACCAACTGACGATTCTGGATTTCCGCAAGCGTCACGTACATCGCGAGCGGAAACAAAACCCAGATCGTCTGCGCGGACGGCGATCGAGACGCAAACGCGAACAAGCCGGTAGCCACACACACACTCGTGATCACGATGAGCGCTCTTTTTTGAGCAACAGAAAATCCCAGTGCCAAACGAAAACCAAAACAGGCCTTCATGCATGAAACATATCTTTTAAAATAACAAAGTCCGAGCCAAACCAGGTACGCTGACACCAACATCGCGATAAAGTAGAAAAGCATCAAAATCGGACGCCCAGCCAGAATCGAGAAAATCTCGAGATACCCGTGAGTGGTGACAAAACGTGTCGTGTCTCCCGTAGAAAAACTCAGGAATCTAAAGAATATTCTGGGGAACTCGAGCAAGGGCTTTGCTGAAATAGCAATACTCGACGCGAGGTTAACGGAGTGCTGAACGGCATTGGTCGCCGGCATGAAAAACTTCTGAATGATCGCGGGCACAATGAGTAATGACCCCAGACCGAACCCCAGAACACTTTGTTTCATTTTCGGAAACGGCAGAGCCCCAATGAAGACCAATACCATCCAATGCGCTAGCGGTAAAAATGCCGACAAATGCAACTGAAACATCATCGGAATCGAAAATGCCATCGCAAAGTGAGCACTCTTTTTTTCCGGGTCCCCAGCGAGCTGGAGGGCTGAAACATAAAACATGACTGCAAAGAGAAGGAGGTAGTGTGGATTCATCACACTAGAGAGCATGATCGTCCACGGTGCAAAAAATACGAAGACCGCAAGCCATTCGGGCGAAATCTCAGTAAACAATTTTCTCAACGCACAGAAAAGTAGCCAAAGGCCCAGCATTGTCCACAGCACTAATCCGTATGCCGCGCCGATCACCTCACCCTTTGAAAAGAAAAGTGGGATTCCAGTTAAAATCCCCTGGAGCATTCCCGGGACCGTGCTGCCTGTCGATAGCGTAACCCCATAAAAGGGTGGAATTCCATTTACGAAAAAATCATGTCCAACCGCATAGGTGACATGCTCATCAAATCCGAAGTGAAGATAGGGTGCAAAGGCCAGACGAACGATGAGTGAAACTAGAATAATGAAAAAAATTTTCATATGGACCATCCTATCACAAAAACCTGAGCGATCATGCTTGCTCCAAAAAACCAGACATTGAGCGCGAATGCCGCGAAAACGTGGACCCCGATCACCAAGAGAAGAAGGAATTGACGGAGTCTCCTCCCCCCTTTTTCAGGATTCTTCCATAAACTAAACAAGAGTAGGGCAATCGTAAATTCAATCACCACCGTGGCGATTGCCAAAGCAGCATTGAGCGACTGACTCGTCATCAGCCGTTGATACCGAAAACGAACATCCAGATCCCCACCCGATAGCCATAGTGAGTTGAGCTTGAGCAAGGCGGTCGCAAAATAAATCCAAACTGTTTGTAAGATCAGAACATCCTTCGGCCACTTTGCAACTTCGGGTCCATCATCATTAGCGATCCCACATACCGAGAGAATGAGTGCAGTCGAACAATAATAGTAGAAATCATTAAGTGGAACCACCGTGGTTTCCCAATAGCGAAGTCCGAAACACAAAAATGCAAAGGTTCGGGCCCGCCAACCTAAGAGAAGTCCGATTTCGGTAATGATCAATAGCCCCTGACAAACTGCCAGCTCCCCGTGCGCTGGATTTTGAAGACTCCAAACAAAATGATCCATTTCGCCGAATGCCAAAGACAAAACATCATAACAAAGCCAAATCATCGCAAAAATAATGCGGAATTTTTTGAGAGATCGGCTTTCCGTCGACTCCATGATCCAAGCTGAAAACTTAGAGGCAATCGAATTCATCGTCTGCCTCACTTCCTTTTGCGTCCCCTTCCGGAAGAAAACACCGGATCTTCACATGTGATCGGCTACCAGACCGCTGACATAAGGCCTGTGCGTAGCTCCGACAATTTTTAGGAAAACAAACTGACTCCCACTCAAGAGCGGCATCAATGTCCCGATTGCTCGATACGTTTTTCCCAAATAGGTTTAATGGTGGCGACCACTCCACCGTGCATTTCTCGGTTCTCGTCGCAAACATGTCCCAAGAAAAAGCAACGCGAGTGGGTTCGTGCCCAAAAAAACGAAACCCCTCTTTGCATTGGAGCCCCATCGCCAATAATTGTGGAACTCCCAGTAGGAGTAGAAACAAAATCACGAACAGTGGTGAGCGATCTAGCCGCTTACTCGAATTCATATTCCGAAAGCGCCCGCTTACCCGCGCGATAACCGGCCTTCACAATTTCACCAAGCTTGTTCGGATTCAAGGTCAGGTGTTCCGCTAAAAATGTTTTCGTGTCGGTCGGATCCGGATGAATCGGAATGAGATCAATATTTCTTTTTTGGTGAAGTTCTGCTTCGAGTACCTGAATGATTTTTTCAGTAATTTCAGGGTCGACTCCCGCTTCTTTGCAATATTTACTCACGGAAATCATCGCATTCTTTTTGGAGAGGTACGATTCATACATCGAATTGATCTTCTGCTCGAGCAGGGTATAAATACCCTGAATCACAATCGCCGGTAGGCCAAGCTTGGTGAGCGATCCCACTTCCCTGACCCAACGGTACGGCTGGTGGGTATAACTCTGGATCACGAGATCTGCTCCTGCATCCACCGCAATGTGGGTGGATAGAGTCTCTCTCGTCTCACCATCGATATAATAATATTTATCTCCGGACTCATGGATGATCGGATAAGGCGCAAAAATCACAGGAAGCGCAGTACTTGCCGCGATTGAATCCGAGATACTAATATTCCTCATGTAGAGCGCGGTCGGATCATGAGGAGGCGGTGGATATTCGTTTTTTCCGAAAATTACTTTTCGCGCTTCATTGAGCTGAGTCCCCACAATGAAAAGTTCCGGTCGATAATCCTCAAAACGATTGGACGGCAATACTTCCTCGCGGAGAAACTGCTCCAGCCCTTGGGTTGAAAAAATTCCCGTCATCCGAAGCCATTTCAATTGCAGCAGAGATGGGAATCGTCCATCGATGAGAGAACTCATGATGTTTTTGATTGTTTGAAACTGATTTGCCTGCTCTTTGGCAATCTCGGGTCGAATTTTGAACACTTTTGAGTATTGAAGCCTCGGTAGGGGTCTCGGATGAAACTTCATTCCCGATTCCTGGCCCTGTCCCATGAATGAGGCAGAAATATTTTCTAAACTATAGCCCGCTGCCATGACCGCCGCGATAAAAGAGCCCCCACTTGAGCCAACATAGGTTTGAATGGCGCGCTCACCCGGAGGTGCGGCATTTTGATCCGATTTCAGCCCCTGATAGAACTCAAACCCACCCTCTTTGAGCGCATATGCTACGCCGATATGGAATGCAGCCGCCTTTGTTCCCCCTCCGGAGAGCACTAATGCGATTTTTTTCTTCTTCGGAATGCGTTTTTTGGGTGCAGCAACCATTAAAAATCCTTTATTGGCTTAAGAATACTTGAAATTTACGCATTGGGAAATAGAATGATACAATGGCAACCGACATCGACAGTGAGAACTGGATTCCCCTAGTGGAGTTTTCCGTACAGAAGGGCATCAGCCTCTCGACCTTACGTCGTTACATCAAATCCAATAAGATTGCGTGGAAGCTCCTCGAGGGTCGCTATCTGGTGATGGATGACGGCTCGTTCATCGCTCCTCGCAATCACGCCGGACATCTGATCGATGGAAACAACATTGATCCGTCTTCGGGCAGTGGTGATCTTGAATCGCGCATGAAAAATTTAGAAGTAACTCTGATGGCCGCAAATGAAGAAATCGCAGAACTTAAAACGCTGTTGGCTTTCTACGAGGAAAAATGGGCTCAAATTTCAAAAAAATAACTGCGATTTTGATTTTGTGTATTTCTGTCTTTAGTCTCAGTGCTTGGGCTAGTCCCGAGAATGATCGTGTTTACCAACTAGAATCACTGGGATGGCTGAAATCAAGCGACAACATCGACGATATTTTTTCTGAGTTCTTAGACCAGGAATACGCCCACTACTTCGATAGTCAAAGCCGATTTGTGGTGAGAAAAATTTCTTCGATGAAGGATGTTTTTGAAAAATCAAAACTTCCTTACTCCACGCTGATTCAAAGCACCGATGTTTTAAAGAAGATCGCGCAAAAATTCAAAGTCGAGAGTTTGATCCGGACCCGAGTTTACAAAGAAGCGGAGACCTACCGTTTTGTTTTGGAATGGATCTATGCTCCGAGAGGAGATGTGCTCGCCTCTCATGAATTTCGTTTTGTGGATCCGGGAAAAGAAAATGGACTCCGTGGCAGCGAACTTCCGACCGCAATCCAGAATGCTCTGGATCAACTGATTTCAAAACTACCCTTCATCGCTCAAGTCACTGGAGTTGAGGGTGACATGATCACGGTCAACCTGGGTCGGAATCAAAACATCCAAAAACGCCAGATCCTGACGATCTATACGCTTCAAAGCCTCAAACGCCACCCGGTTCTCAACACGATTGAAGAATGGCGTTGGCAAGCGGTAGGACGCGCTCAGGTCGAGCAAGTCGAAGACTCTCTTTGTTTTGCAAAAGTAATGGAGACCGAACCTGGCCTTAATGTCATTCGTTATCAAAAAATACGTGAAATTTTGCCCGCACCACCAGAACCCGCAAAGGCTGCGGAAACTAAAATTGATAAAGACGTTCCCCGCATCGGCTGGCTTGCCGGAAATGTCGCTGTTGGTTCATACTCCCGTCAAAGTGGAGATGGTGCCGGCGCGGGTCGCGGCGGTAGCGGTTTTAGTGAAGGTCTTGAGTTAGAGGGTCTCGTCTGGGTCAATTCACGTTGGCTTGGAGAATTCTCATTGAGTGGAACCCTGTTCAAATATAATCCCATCGATCTTTCCACTAATCTTGCTACCGGAAATAACTACGGTGGAAACACATCACAACTCAGACTTGCCGCTGGATACGCACTTTTCCCGGCAAAAACGATTTTTGACACGATTGCCTGGGTTCATTTCGGGTATCGCTCAACGTCTTATACTCTCGGCTCCGTGACTACCGACATCACCGGCCCCTCCTCATTCAGCAGCTTATTTGTCGGAATCGGTGGCGAGATGCCGTATCGAGACGTATTCACTTTTCAAATGGGCTTAGACATCGGGCTATTGAGAAGCGCAAAAAATACCTTTCCAGTTTTTGGAGACCCAACCAGCTCATCGGACCTGATGTTTGAATTCGGTGGTTTTTATCGCCTGACCGATCGTTTAAATGCTCGCCTCATGTTTAAGATCAATTCTGAAAGCATGGATTTTTCAAGCGGTGCGTCGGTGTCTCAAAAAATACTATCCGTGGCTCCGTCTATTTTGTACTATTTCTAGCGATGAAGGCTTTACCAAAAATTTTAAAAATCATGCAAAAACTTGCTGATGAAATCAACAAGTACGATCACGCGTACTACGTTCTTGATCAACCAATGATCACTGATGCTGAGTACGACAAAGTTTTTCGAGAATTGCAGAAGCTAGAGTCAGAAAACCCCGAAGACATTCTCCCGAACTCGCCAACACAACGAGTGGGAGGAATGGCCCTCGATCAGTTTCAAAAATACCGTCACGGTATTCCCATGCTTTCACTTGCCAATGCCCTCACTGAAGACGAGTTCACCGCCTTTGACGAACGCGTGCATCGATTCATTGATGTGGATCCTGCAACAAAATTAGAATATTTTGCAGAACTCAAATTCGATGGCCTTTCGATCAACCTGATTTACGAACATGGCTCACTCGTCAGTGCAGC
>Ga0207083_1062_pt1 | contig 19760 bp, 14 predicted proteins | sample Alteio_BWMinHeat_57_FD_153516 | JGI IMG/M metagenome (GOLD analysis project Ga0207083, IMG submission 153516) | Enriched cells from forest soil in Barre Woods Harvard Forest LTER site, Petersham, Massachusetts, United States -... | ecosystem: Environmental > Terrestrial > Soil > Temperate forest >... | reverse complement strand
TACAGATGCTACATTTATGGCCGCTCTTAGAGGAAAATGCCTCACCGATTGAAACCATACATGCCTCTGAGCAACATTGTTTTGGTAGTACTCGATTGCGAGGGGAAAAAAATCGTCCATTAGGTTATGTGGTGGAGATGCAATACATCAGTCAAGCCCTACATCAATTGATTGCTGAAACGTTAGTGTTGGCGCCAGCAAAACTCATGGAGTTGAACAAAACGGACAATATTGCAACGCTTCAATGCGTGAAGGGAAAATTTACCATAAAAACGCGTTTAATCGTTGCGGCTGATGGGATAAACTCCTCTGTTCGTCAATTTTGTGAACTAGCCCCGTTGGTAAAAGATTATGGACAACATGCCATTGTGTCGAACATTGGTTTAGCAAGGCCCCATAAGCAAGAGGCGTATGAGCGATTTACAGCCTCAGGGCCTTTGGCCTTATTGCCCATGAAAGGGTTGCGGGCATCGTTGGTTTGGGCATTGTCTCCCTCGGAGGCCAATCAATTAATGGTTTGCACGGAACATGATTTTTTGAAGGAATTGCAATACGTGTTTGGCTATCGGTTGGGACGATTTGTTAAAGCAGGTCAGCGAGTGCTTTATCCCTTGCGTCAATTGGTGATGCCAGAACAAAGTATTGGTTCGATTGTTTTTGTAGGGAATGCCGCGCATACGCTTCATCCTGTGGCAGGACAAGGATTTAATCTTGGATTAAGAGATGTGGCGATGCTTGCACAATGCATGGCTCAGTATGGTTTAAGCCCCGAAATGTTAGATCATTATCAGCAAGCGCGTCGTGTTGATCAGGATGCGATGATAGGGTTCACGGACAATTTAGTTAAATTATTTTCTAGCCAACTTCCCGGGTTGTCCATCATGCGTGGTTTAGGATTTATTGCTTTGGATAATTTGTCTATTTTAAAAAATACCTTGGCACGTTTTGCACGCGGTTATGTTGGTTTTATTCCAGATTTGGTGTGTGGAATTCCTTTGCAGATGAAGGACCACGAATGACTCATTCCTTTGATGTGATTATCGCTGGGGGTGGGATTGTTGGTCTCAGTGCCGCATTAGCTATGCACCAGCGTGGGTATACGGTTGCTTTGATTGATGCCAATGAGCGAATAACAGAAAATCCAATTCATGATGCCCGTGTTTATGCCATCAATCAGGCTTCCCAATTTTTATGGAATGAGTTAGGCGTTTGGCCACTTTTAGATAAAACAAGGGTTTCCTCCTATCAACACATGCATGTTTGGGATGCTTCGAATGGCGCTTGCATTGATTTTGATGCTCGAATGGTGGGGACTGATCACTTGGGAAATATTATTCAAGAAAGCGTTTTAAGACGAGCTCTTCTAACAGCAATCAAAGCGACAACCCTGCAGATATTTTCTGATTGTCGGATCGGCAAGTTGCATATGCAAGATGATACCATACTCATCAGTGATGACATCGACGATTGGCAAACCCAGTTACTCATCGTTGCTGATGGAGCGTGCTCAAGGATTCGCGAGTTATTAGGAATTGGCGTGAATCACTGGCCTTATCATCAGCACGCAATTGTGACTACCATACAGACAGAAAAATCGCATAACTCAACGGCCTATCAAGTGTTTAACCCAGAGGGGCCATTGGCTTTTTTACCGTTGGTTGATAGCCATCAATGCTCCATTGTGTGGTCAACCCAACCGGCCAATGCACAACGGTTAATGGCGCTTTCGGATATGGATTTTGCTGATGCTGTAAAAGGGGCGTTTGCGGCTAAATTAGGATATTGCGAAGTCCTCAGTCAGCGTTATCAATTTCCATTACACATGCGTCACACCAAACAGTACAGTGGATCCCATTGGTTAATGATGGGAGATGCGGCCCACACCATCCATCCATTGGCAGGTCTCGGGCTCAATCTAGGATTATCTGATTTATCAACCTGGCTTAAAATCAATACCTATCAGGGAAGATCTCAGATGTGGTCGAATAAAAGCTTGGCGGCCTATCAGCGCCAGCGTAAATCTGAAGTATGGCAAACGATAGCCTTGATGGAGGGAATAAAAACCCTGTTTGCACAGCCCTTGCCTCCCGTTCCTGTGTTACGAGGGCTAGGGTTGCATCTATGTAATCAATTATCCCCATTGAAGCGTTATTTTATTCGACATGCGGCTGGCTTGTAGATGATCAAAGTTATAACACATGATATTATTAGCGTACTTTATACTGCACGCAGTATGTCAAACAGTAAACCTTTTAACATGGCTTGTCTTGGAGATGATTTATGAAATTAATGCGGTGGTTTCTCATATTACTTTTTATCAGTAATGGTGTATTGGCCCAGGATATTCAAGTGGTCGGCAGCCTCAACCAAACCGTGGAAATACCCAATCATCAGCTCTTTAGGTCTATGCGTTCAGATCTCAAACAGGTCACCGTATTGCAAGTGGAACTTTCAGATAATGCGCTGCAAAAGTTGAGTGAGAGGGCGGATAATTTATTATACAACGAAGTCATCATCGACAGTCCCAGTAAAGTACAACTAGGTATGGCGAATGTTCCCGTTCTAGACCAAGGGCGTCATGGTGCTTGCGTGACTTTCGCAACCATGGGTGCAGTAAATGCCATTTTAAAGAAAGGTGATTATTTGAGCGAACTTTGCCTGTTGCAATTGGGTCGATACATTGAAAAAAATTCATATTCTCCAAGTGGTTGGGAAGGTTCAACAGGTGGAAACGTTTTAAATCAAATGCAGATGTTTGGGCTAGTTAGCAAAGCGCAGGAATTGGCCAATGGATGCGGAGGTCTGACTGCCTATCCGCTTAATGATGAGGGTGAGACTGGAACAGAAATGTCACCCGAGCAATACCATCAACTCAGTGAGCCCATGAAAATGGATATGGTCGGTTGGTCTGTCATTCTCGATATCTATCACGTTTTTTTAGATAAAATTGACATGAAGGAGGTTCTGAATCAAGTCAAATATTCTTTAAATGGTGGAGATCGCATTACATTTGGAATTCTTCTGCCGGATGTCAATAAAGGGGTGGTTGGTGCAGTTGGACGTCATCATGCAGATTATGATAGTTGGATATTAACGCCACAAATTGCAAAAGACATGAAAACGCAAAAAATTACAGCCGCGCATGAAATGATTATCACAGGTTATGATGATAAAGCGGTCGCAGTCGATGAAGAGGGGCATTCGTACAAAGGATTGTTTACTTTGCGAAATTCTTGGGGGGCAAACATCGGCAACAAGGGTGATTTTTACATGTCCTATGATTATTTCAAAGCGCTGGCTTTAGAGGCGATTCGTATTCGTCATGTACCGGATTAAAAGTAACCCTACACGTCATGTCTTACGGCATTCGACACGACGTGTGGAGTTACAAATTAAACTTAGACATTAATCTATTGTCAAGGTGTAGGTATTTTGTTACCGTTTGCTCCTGTTATCAACACGTTGTTTTTATAGGAGTAACCCCATGAATTTTGATGAAATTTTAACTAAGATCAGATCGGGTGAGGTTCATGATTTTTCTCCCGAGAGCAATCCGATATCATTAACGGTGGATTTTACTCGTGGTCCTGAGCCTCAAGGTGGTCTTACCCATATAAAAGCGACTTTAAAAGAAAAAAAAATGGATCCCACCGTTCAACCGAATGTTGTTTTCGTTATTGATCAGAGTGGCAGTATGCGGGGTGCTAATCAGCTCGCCGCATTCCATGTATTTGAAACTGTTTATGATGCTTTGTGTGATACCGCACAGGTTTCTATTATTCTGTTCAATCAAGAAGCAAAAACGCTTCATATTCCCCTTTCTAGCGGTGAAACGGGATTGAGAGTACTTAAATCTCAAATTAATAGCTTACTTTTAAAACAGTTAATTACCACACAGTCCCCTGATGGTGGAACGAATATTATTGGTGCTCTGAAGTCGACGGCTGCCGTTATTTCTCAAAGTACTGACGAGAAGCCCACAAAAACTCAAATTGATAACACAAGCATTATATTTATTACGGATGGAAATGATAATGCCTTTACTAAGTATGCTGATTTATCAGGTGAAGTGCCTTCAATGGTAGGAAATGCCATGCCGGCTGCCTTAATGCCAGCGCATTTTTGGGTCCCGGGACCCATGCCGCTTACACAGCCACCCAAACCTAGCTTCGATGTTATGATGCGGGTTTTGAAAAGGGAAATGGAAAAAGATTATGGAATGAGTCATTTTGCTCGCATTATGCCAATCGGTATTGGAGTACAATACGATGAACAGCTACTTATGGGTATTGGTGAAGATCCTCATTTCCATAGAACAGGATTTTTACATATTGCAGATGACTCTGAGGTTGGAAGCAAAAGAGCAGCATTAGTGACTACAGTTGATCCAGTAAGGGTAAAAACAAAACTGTTTATTGCCTATCGGGATGGTACGCATGCATTATATCCCGATGTCTATTTGCAAAGAGGTGTTGAGGTTGCAAAAGAATATTTTCTTGAGAGCGCTAAGATTAGGGAAATCTATTTAATTCAAGAGCATGATGAAACGCACCATGAAATAACAAAAATAGTTTCAGAATTTCCATCGCTTGAACGTTTATCTTACAACAAAGCATTACTGAAAGGATATTTAATGGCTGAGAGTGCAGGGATTATCAATCGTTGTAGTAAATGTGATGATCAAACTCAATTTCCAGAGCTGTTACAATTGATTGAAACATTATTGCATCATTATCCCGTAGATTTTTGGGGTAAAGATGAAAAATGCAAGGAGTCACTTGAGACCTTAAATAAATTTTATATCAAGATGTCTGATACATTAGCAGGCAGACCTTCCCCCTTGGTTCTTTCAGCGTTAGGAGCCGGGTCATTTTTTAATCAAAGAGATTCATTGTTACAAACCGTATCTATGACTTCCCGTGTTGCTTCAGTGTCTATGGCGCCATCATCGACATTTTTATTTACCCATTAGGCCCCTGGACCAAGAATCGCATAGATATCGAGGTAGCACTTACAATTATGTGGATCCCACGAACAAGTTGCGGGACGTCGTAGTCGGAAGGGTGGCCCAGGCCATTTATGTCATTAAAAATTGAGGAAATATATGTATCAACATTTAGTCATAAACGCAAAAGGTATCATTGATGCAAAAGCATCCGTTATTAATGCATTAAATACAATGTCTGGTATAGAAAATGCAGTCATGGACATCGGTATCGTTGCTGTTCCTGGGCAAAATCATAGTTTTGCAATTACCTTTAATCGATCAGAAATAGCAACAAGTTTTTTTGATGCCACTAGAGAGTTAGGCTCGTTGGATTTATCGGATGTAACCAGACCCAAAATTTTATTAAATGAAGAAAATAGTTTCATATATCTTTTTAACAAATTTATTAAAGCAGGAACATTGCTGACCGATCCGGATATTCCTCCGTTTGCCCGAGTTAATTTATTAAAATTATTTGCCACTCAAGCTATAGAACCTTTTATATTTCATGGAATTAGAGAAGATGAGATGAAAGTTGGCTTTGATCCTATTCAATTCAAAGAAGGAAAAATAGATATACGTTTGAGAGGACAAACGCCCAAGAATAGCAACACCATTATTGATTACGACAACTTTGATGAGTTAGCACTGGTATGTTTTACCGATGCTGAAATGGCTCGCAATATCATTCCATTGAAGCAGCTATTATTTGCTGTCAGAACACAATACGTCATGGACAACTATAAAGGCCCATTAGAGCAGCAATTAAAACTCCATCCTTTGAAAGTGACCTCTATTATTGTAGAAGAAATGGGGAAACGATTATACCTTGAGATTTCAAATGAAAAATCAAGGCATAAAACGTTAAAACAGATGGCAGAATTTAAGCAATTATTGCAACAAATAGTAGGGGATAGTTTTCGTGTCATCTCTTCTTTGCACAGGGGTCGGTCTGCATTAGAAATAACGCCTGCTGAAGGGTTTTTATTTACCGATACGGATGTTGATTTACTCACTAGCATTTTTCAAAAAAAATCCGAAGTGATTTTTTTATCATTAGGAAAGGAAAAATTAGTCAAATCGTTAGTGCAATTAAATGACTTGCTAGCTGAAAAAGATGAAGTACGTTATTCGTTTGAAAGTGTGCATGCATTGGCAGAGGCGTTTCGAGATCCTGTTAGGTTTGATACTTTAAAAAATCCCTTGGTTATTGATAAGAGCGGTATTAGTTTTAGCGCTACAACCATCCAGACACTCATTGCTTCTGATAATCGAAGGAATCCACTCACAAGGCAACCTATGGAGGATAGTTTTAGAGAAAACAAGCTGCTTGAAGCTCTAAAAGAGCATTATAGTAGGACCCCTGCATACCTTGTTCCTCCTATGCTTGAGGGAATGACGACAGCAGTGATATTACCCAATGGAGAAACGGTTAATGGAGCCAGTATTATGCAATTATTTACAGAACAAAATAACATTGCTAATGAGGCGATTCAACCAGACACCACGGCTAAGCTTTCAGATGGAAGTACGCTGTATTGGCGTGATGTGTGGCGAAATTTGGCGGTACAACAGATCATTAATTTTTACAACCAACCGCTTCGATTAAACAGAGATGAGCGCGTACTTGAACATCCAAATCCGATGTTGTCTTTAGCGGCCACGATTTCTAGTTTATTAGAATCTGCTTCATCTTTGTCAAAAGATGAAGCAGAAATATTGCTAGAATCAAATCCAATGGCCATACCGGTTCATGTCATCTGGAGTTCGGATCCAGCAGGATTAAGGTTAAATTTCAAATCGATTGAATTAGAGCGATTAATTTTATGTCTTTTGACACGAAATGATATTGCTGCTGTTTCTACTGATGCAATAGCACCTTTTAAAAAATGTATATTTCTCAGTTCAGAATCGGAGCAAGGAAAAGAAAATATCAAAAAATTTATTTATGATATTTGTAAATATAATCGAGCGTCTCATTATTTTGATTCGTGTTTTTCTTCCAAAGAATTTAGATATGAGTCTCGGGTTAAGGCAAGAAAGATAGATGAGGCAGCAGTATCGTTGGATGATTCTTCTTCAGATGTGGTTTCTTTAAACCAGGAGCAATTAGTATTTAATTTTTTACGTGCTATGTATTATGGCACAATGGCAGAGGTTAACGCTCATTTTGAAGCACTTCCAGCCTTGTTAAAACAAGGACACCTTGGTTCTGGAAACATAATGCCCCCCAACAGAATGGTTAGTCGCGAGGTTTCAGTGCGAATTCCTGCTGCATCTTTTGTAACATCTGCTCATACGCCTTTAACGCTGCTTGCACATGTTTCTTCTGGTGTTCGGTCATCTATTCAAGTAAATGTTAGATTGGCTAGCCAAGTAAGAGATTTAGGACAGGTAGCTGGTATGTTACCAACATCTACATCGGCCTATTATCCTCCACCTCCGTTAAATCCGACTTCAAGAATACCGAGCGTAACGGCTACTGCAGCCGCATCCATTCCTTTACCAGTCGGGGTTTCCCGACCACGAATGAGATTGAATCATCCTCGATTTTTTGATTCAACCTCACCCCCAAGTCAGTGGGGCTTGATGGTTAATGCGACAGTTGAATCAAATCCTGGAATCCCAGTCCCAAACGGGGCTGCTGCTCCAATGTCGCTTCAAGTACCATTAACCACAGTACCTGAAGAACCAATGGATGATATTACATCGAGCAGTTCTACTCCTTAATAAATCAGGTTAACGTGGGTATTAACGACCAAATTGCTGTTTACTAAATTCAACTCGCGCATTAATAGACTCTCTACCCACGAGGGCAGCGTGAGCTTCTATCGTATGGTATCTTTTAAGGATTCCTTCGCGGTTTGCGATTTGAATGTTCAAACCGGGCCGTGCGTTCAGCTCTAACATTAATGGGCCTTGTTCTTTATCCAGAACGATATCGACACCAAGGTAGCCTAGGCCGGTTAACTCATAACAACTGGCGGCGATTTCTAGAATTTTTTCCCAATAAGGAACTTGAATATCAACAATGGGTTTTAAGGTGTCAGGATGATAATCAATTGCATCATTATGAGATACGCCGCCTATTGTCAAGCCGTTCATCAAATTTACCCCTACACCAATGGCACCTTGGTGTAGGTTTGCTTTTCCGCCCGATAAACGTGTAGGTAAGCGAACCATAGCCATGGCAGGGTAACCCAATAGAGTAATGATGCGTATGTCTGGCACACCTTCATAACTGACTTCAGCAAAAACGGGATCAACAATCACGCGACGTTCAATGATGGCATAATCTTGATGGCCTCCTAAGCTGTAAGCTCCTGATAGCAAGCAAGACAAATGATAACTTAATTCCTGCTGTCTAATTAATTTACCGTTGATTTGACGATATCGATCAAAAACGCGATCGGTAATCACAATGATCCCGTCGCCGCCAGCCCCCCGAGCAGGTTTGATAACAAAATCAGAATAGGGCTCCAACAGCGTATCAATGGTTTTGATATGGTGTTCTGTTTCAATAAGGCCATAAAGAGGAGGAACGGCAATGCCAGTTTTAAGTGCTAATCGTTTGGTTTTTAATTTATCATCGACCAATGGGTAAAGCTTACGCTGGTTATAACGTAAAACATAATCACTGTTGCGACGGTTAATGCTCAAAATACCACGCTGTCGAAGTTTTCGATACGTTTTTAACACTATTGAACCCCAGCTAATGCTCGAAAGCGAAACAACTCTAACAGTCGATAGCCACGATATTGACCAAACCATAAAATGAGTGCCAGCAATACCAAGAGTAATTCTGGGAAGGCAAATATCAAGTATTGTAAAGGAGTATAACTCATGGCCCCAAAAGCAATCACGGCAGCCAGGAGACTACCTGCGCCGGCTTTAATAGCCTCATAGGCACCGCGTTCATCCCATGTAATGCACATGCGTTCTATGGTCATGGTTAATATGACCATAGGGAAAAGTGCTACAGACAGCCCTGACTCAAGCCCAAGGTTTTGGCTAAGGATACTGATAAATATCATCAGGATAATCACAATAGTGAGGATGGCTGCAAGCCTTGGTACCAAGAGCAAGCGCAATTGATCCAAGTAAAATCTAGCAAGCAACCCCAATGAGACAATAATGGTATATAAAACGATGCCCCACACTACATGTGTTTCACGAAAAGCCAAAGCTATCAACACGGGCATGAATGTACCAAAGGTTGTCAGTCCAATGAAATTGCGGAGTAATAAAATGATAAATGCGCCGATAGGAATGGTTAGCAAAATTTTAAAGGTTTGTTGTGCATTAACAGGCAATTGTAATAAAGAAAAACGCAGCAATTGAGAGTCCGTTTGTAACCCTCTGACTTTAGCAATGCTCAACGCATTGATCGGGGTGGGTGAGACGGTCAGTGTAAATGTAGGTTTTTTTCCGCCAACGACGTCAAACATGGCCTCGTTGCCATATTGCCATATCAGATAGTCTTTTGGTAAACCCGTGACGCCTGTGCGTGGATTAATATAAATCCAATCTTTGCCATTATAGATAGCAGTAAATAACTTAAAGTCTGCTTTACTCTGTTGACTAAGATGGATGCATTGAATAGGTATCGCTATAATTTTTGCTTGATTCATCACGAGAATTGCAGCAGAAACAATGTTGTCGTCAGTAAAGTCATTGCCTACTAATAGTTTGGCATTTCCATCTTTAGTATTGAGTGCTTTAAAAGTGCTCTGAGCAAACGTTTGAATGTCTGCCGATGACTGGCGAGCTTGGCCAATGATGGTTTCAACGGCGGTTTTCATGCTTTCAGAAGGGAGAGGTGATTTGATAAGATGTGGTTTTGGCAAATAGGACTCATTCTTATCTGTTTCACGAAAAATGGCGCGATAATACAGTGATTGCGGCCCAGTACTACGTCTTAGGGACCATACTGCTTGCCGATTGTAGCCGATCAAGCTTGTGGTTACCCCATAATTATGTGAGATAAAATATTCATCGAGAATGGCAAAATTGAGGGGCATATAAGGGATTGTAAAGCTCGCTTTTACGGGTTTGTTTCGTTCGGCTGTAAAACGTAAATTAGCCTCTACCATCCAGCTATTAACGGTTTCACTGTCCGTTAATGGAACATCAAGCACAAAGTGTCGATAGGTAAAAACGCCTATGCCAATGACAAACAAAGTAAGGATTAGGCCATACAAATGGCGTGTAGTGGTTTTCATGGTTTTTCCATTTTCTCAATTCTGAAAGTATACTTCAAGCTTGGATCGATTAAACCCTTAAATGCAATGATGGCTTCTCGTCCGAGCAATAGTGGATATATAAAACGTTTGCGATTGGTTAAATTAACACGAATAACTTGCTCTTTACCCGCGAGTTTAATTCGCATGAGTACAACGGGTCGTTGAATGGATTTTCTAATCAACGGATTAACTTGGGCTTCCCCCGCGCGAACTTTGATGTTCACTTCACCAACATATTCACATTTAAATTGAATATCGCCTTCTTTGCTGGGTACTGTAAACTGAAGATATGGTTTTCCATTGATTTCTATTTCACTGATGTTCGTGGCGTTTAAAGAAGCAGATTTCGCACCGGTATCCAGTTTTGCCGATAACATTAAATCTTTGTCCACCAACGTTGCCTTTTCAATGTAACCAAAGATAATTTTTTCATTATTTGCCATGGCATTTCCTGCTAACAATGATCCCATTAAAAAAAGAAGAGTCCAAACCTGCATTAAACCTCCTTAATGAATATATACAATGATACTGTTTAACTGAATGTTGCTAATCGTAGCAGGTTTGTGCACTTTGGCACAGTCAAGTCAGCAAAGAGCAGTATACTCTTCCATGATTTTAAGTATATTATGATACCAGATGGTTTGGATTATTTTGTAATAATTTAGTCCAACTTGAAAATTACTTGTTACGCCGAAATGTTTCGAGTAAACTTCGCATCATCTTACTTAGCCGCTGCCCGTGAAATGCATGACGACCAAGTGTGAAAAAAAGATTCAAAAAAAGCATAAAAAATCCAGCTCGGTTGCAGAGAGGTTGGATGCTGAAAATCGTCGAATCGCAAAAAAATTGTATAAATTACAATTCATTCATGGTGTATACGGGGGGTTAGATGGCTTAAGTATCTCTTTTAGCACGTACAAGCTTGTTTTTGACTTGCTATGCACAGATGCTTCTTTGAATTCTTCCGATATGATGCACGACTGGATGATAACGCCAGGTGGTATTGTTGTGTCAGCCCTTGAGGGAATCACCCTCATCAGTTTTTCTTTGATGGCAAATATTTTCAGTGATAAGGATAAAAACGCCTTCAAACGATATATTGCTATTACGTGGCCCTATGTACGTGATGCGCTGAAAGTGAAAAACGTATACAGAGGCATCCGAGGAGGATTGCAAGCGTTTGGAATGTTGGCGGGTCAGGATTTGCGTGCTTTGATTGTCCCCATGGGGGTTTTTTTAGGTGCTCTATCGATTGCCAACCGGTTTTTCTTACGCAAATACGTGAGAGACCCGCGTAAAGAGATGATGAAGGCCAATGCAGCGTTGCTTTTAGAAATACAAGCCACCGGTGACCGTGATCTTCATATTTTAACAACTCTCCCAGAACAATTAATCCAATACAAATTGAGTTATATTTTAGTAGGTAAACAACTTTACTTTATTGATGGTGAAGGTAAGACGGAACAAATAATACTCGATAAATTAGAGGTTTTTCTAAAAGAGCTTGAAATCATCAATGGTGAAAATCAAAAGAAAATTCGTTTGAATGAGCGACAAATTCAAAGTCTTATTCAGGCTAACGGGGGTCATGTTCCACCACCAGGATTAGATCCTGAAGCCTGTAAACGATACCTTCGCCGTATAAAAAAACAATCGAATCATATTACGGTAGCTGCCTATATCTGTTCAGCCTATGGAGGGGTGGTTGATGGGTTATATTTGTATATGGGTGTTCTGGGGCTAGCCGTTCTCTCGTCACCCGCATTCATAGCAATGTTTGTTTTTAGTACATTTTTTTCGATATTGTGTATCATAAATCGGGTGTATGAAGAATATGACTTTCAGCGACGATTGATTGCTTCTCAAGCAAAAATTGAACTCACGTTAATAGGGAAAGAGTTAGAATATATCATTGCTGATTTGCAACGGTTATCTGATCCATCGTGTGAGCTCGTCGATGTAAAAACTGGATTGTCTATTGTAGTCCAACAAGAAGAAGCCCTAGCGTCGTTTGAGAAGACTTTAAAAGCCTTTCAAATTAAAAAGAATTTTTTACACTCACAAGTCAAGTTATCTTATCTGTCTGCGGTTCTTGAGGGATTAAAGAATGGTTTGTACGCTTATGGTGCAATCGGCAGTGTGATGTTTGCCTCAGCAATGATCTATACGCTGCTCACCATACCTTTTCCTCCGGCATTTTTGATTTCATGTGTGGTTGCCGGTATGGTTTGCTTGATTATTTTTGTTGTTCATTCCCTAGTCACCACTTATCGCCATTTACACCCTAAAGAAGAGATCGTTAATGATGATGAGCAAGAACCATTACTGATTGAGAAACAAAACCTAACTCAAGAAGAGAAGAAAAAATCAATTAAAGAGCCAAAACTTGAACAATATCTGCGGGATATTAAAAACGATTTAGGGGTTGTGCGTGCGCTGGAGCCAGCGAAAATAAAGGATGCTATTATTGAGGGGATGGTGGTGGATCCGTCTCCACAATTTTTCTTCCAGGAATGGTTTGAAGTAATACGCGCGGTTTTTTCAGGGGCTAAGAAGGGTGAAAATTCAGTCGATTATCCGTTAATTGCATTGCAAGAACCCGGACAAGATGGCCATTATCATGATACTCCAATCATGTTGGGTGTAGCTGGATTGTGTGCAGCGGTTTATGCCGTCTCGTTTGGACTCAATGCCTATGCGCGAGGCTTTGGTCGATCTGACATCAGTGATGTTAAATCCATAAAAAAAATGGAAGCGGCAACCGTGTTTCCAGCGAGTAATCCGGAAAATTCAGACAAAAAACCCTTTGAATCGAATAAGGATGATGAGCGGGGAAGCGGAGCTACTCCCGAATTAGCCTTGAGTTTGTTAGAGAAGCAACCTCAGCAGCCCATGGATATGTATGTATTAGATCGTCCCCCAAATATTACTCAATCAGGACATGATTTTTTCAGGAATTCCCCTTCGCGATTGCACCGTTCATCCAGTGTGGATCAGTTAAATCACTTAGGAGGAACTCGGGATTTTCCCATATAATTCTGGATTGAGAGTGGGATCGTTGTACATTTTAAATTGATGATAAACCCTAAATGTTCGGGTTTTATTGTGGACTTCTTGCAATAATTCGTCTAAACAAAATTGCAGTTGCTGGCGTTGTTGAACAAGGATTTGCAATTTTTGCTGACAGGTTTCGCGATGCGTATCGCTAACTTCTGAGCGATTCACTTGCAACGCCATGTGATACGTTTTTAATGCCAAAATGGATAGTCGGTCAATCATCATTCCTGGTGTTTCTGAATGCACAGGACAAAGGGAAGGGAGCGGGGGGTGCAGCTGTTCAAAAAACCATGCATCGATGGTCTCCATGAAATTATTTCTTTGTTGATTAAAATGATCTATTTCACGCTTAGCTTGGTAGACAAATTCATGCCCCTTATCATCGCGTCTTGCACGATCCTCAGCGAGCCATAATTGATAGTTAAACCCATGATTTTTTTCAACAAAATTTAAAAAATCATGTTGATTGAATTGAATGCCGTTTGTCTCCCAGTGGATGATAGAGTCATCATGTAATTGAGCAATTTCAGCTCCGATTTTTGTCGACACAACACACCTCAAAATCAAAATGGGTATATACTCATTCCACCTGAAGGTACTGGTTTTTTCGCGACTTGATTTTTGCGCTCATGACATCCTAAAAAGCGAGTAATAGCAAGCCTATTGCGAGTTTTTTAGGATGTCATGAGTGTAAAAAGCGACAGCGAAAATCCAGTACCTTCAGGTGGAATGAGTATATAATACCACAACAATCAATAAGGAGGTAAAGATGAGGTTTGTATGGTTGTTGATAGGTTTAATCGTCATGTTGGCACCGGCTATGGCAGATGAAATTTTCCCCGCGGGTTGTGTTCCCGTGGAAGTGCATGAGGAATTAGTAAAGTTGACTACCGGTAAACCTGCCTTGGTGATGATACACAATCTGTCTAACCTTGATCTTTGGATCACACACCCATTGTCAGAACCTAATGCAAGTGCGGGTTGGAGCAGTCGTTTGCAATCGGGACATTGGTCCGCATTAGCGTTAGATAAGAAGGCTTTTGATTTAAGTTGTATTGAATCAAGACCTGGACATGAACAACAAGTGCCCTGTGCTGGCTTGTTGTCAGTTTGTCAATGGCTCAATGTGGAGCTATCAAATAAGGTTCAGGGGGCGTCGGGTACTTTTTGGGCTGGCGAAGATTTGCCGCTATCAGCATTGATTGCTCATGTTGGTAGCCGAGGCTTCAAAGTACCCTCTTCAAGGCAATCAATGATAGACTAAATGTTATTTAGTTATTGTGAAAATATAGGGCGAAACGTGAGTAAAAAATCGAAAAAACCTTTTTATAAAAACGATCCGTTTTTTCAAAGAGAAAGTGAGAAGTATGCAGTACCCATTCCTAGTCGCGAATTGATTATGCAAGTCTTGGAAGAATATGGGCGACCTATTTCTCGTCAGCAACTGCTGACTAAACTTGACGTAGATGAAGAGAATAAACAAGAAGCAATGGGTTATCGATTGAAAGCAATGCTTCGGGATGGTCAGTTAATGCAGGATAGGCGAGGTCGGTATTGTTTGTTAGAGCGCATCAATCTACAGCGTGGAACAGTTCAAGGGCATCCAGATGGTTTTGGTTTCTTCATTCCAGATGATGATGGTGAGGATATGATGCTTTCTGCCAAAGAAATGCGCTCAGTGATGAATGGTGATATTGTTCTTGCCTATGCCGCGGGTGTTGATCGACGGGGGCGTCCTGAGGGTAAAATCCATGAAGTGATAGAGCACGCCAATGCAACGGTTGTGGGCCGGTTTTTTTCAGAACATGGTGTGGGATTTGTGGTTCCAGATAGTAAACGATTAACCCAAGATATTTCTATCCCTTCAGAAGGCTTTTTAGGGGCCCAAAATGGTCAAATAGTTTTGGTTGAATTATTGGCATATCCCAGCAAACGCAGCCAAGCAGTAGGAAAAGTCATTCATATTCTAGGCGAACACATGGCGCCCGGTATGGAAATTGAAGTGGCTATCCTTGCGCATGGCATTCCATCGCATTGGCCTGCTGATGTGAGTGGAGCAGTGGCTAAAATTCCTCAACGTGTGGGTGACAAAGATATTATCGGTAGAAATGATCTGCGTGATTTACCTTTTGTCACGATAGATGGAGAGGATGCTAAGGATTTTGATGATGCGGTTTATTGTTACCCAAAAGATAACGGAGGATTTCAATTATTTGTTGCCATTGCAGATGTGAGTCATTATGTAGCTGTAAACTCTTCGTTGGATAAAGAAGCGGCAAGACGAGGAAATTCAGTGTATTTCCCTGGAAAAGTTGTTCCCATGTTGCCAGAGGCATTGTCTAACGGTATTTGTTCGTTAAATCCACAGGTTGATCGACTATGCATGGTGGTTGAAATGGGCATAACGAAAGAGGGTAAAATTACCCGATCAAAATTTTATCGTGGTGTGATCCATTCTCAAGCGCGGTTGACCTATACTCAGGTGCATCAATGGTTAATGGATGGTCAAAGTGATTCAAAGCATGAAACGCTATTTCCTATGCTGCAATCTTTACATAAACTGTATGACATTTTACATAAAACACGCAAGATACGCGGAGCGATGGATTTTGATACCACAGAAACCAGGATAGTGTTTGATGAGAACAGAAAAATTCAACGCATTGTCCCGGTAATTCGTAACGATGCGCACCGCTTAATTGAAGAATGCATGCTGGCAGCCAATGTAGCAACGGCACGATTTTTAGAAAAAGCTCAAATTCCAACGTTGTATCGAGTTCATGCGGCGCCAGAAGAAGATAAAGTATTAGCCCTTAGAAAATTCCTGGGTGAATTGGGATTGAGTTTGGGTGGGGGGAAAAAGCCTAGCCCAAAAGATTTTCAAACAACGTTAGCGTCAATTGGAAATAGACCTGAAAAACATTTGATAGAAACGGTGATGTTACGTTCATTAAAACAAGCCCAATACATTGAATCCAATGATGGTCATTTTGGTTTGGCCTATTCAGCATATACGCATTTCACATCACCCATCAGACGTTATCCTGATCTATTAATCCATCGAGCAATCGCTTGTTTAATTGATAATCAATTGGTGGAGTCATTCACTTACAGTGAAGATGACATGAATAGATTAGGCAAGCATTGCTCAGTTACCGAACGGCGAGCGGATGAAGCAACGCGTGAAGTTGTGTCATGGCTCAAATGTGAATACATGCAGGATAAATTGGGTCAAGTGTTTCGTGGAAGAATTTCCTCAGTAACGGGTTTTGGTATTTTTGTTGAGCTCGATGATATTTACGTCGAGGGTTTAGTGCATGTCACTTCTCTGAAAAATGATTACTATGCTTTTGATGCCATCAAACACCGTTTGGTGGGTGAGCGAGGAGGGCACGTTTATCGGTTGGGGGATAACATGACGGTTTTGGTCGCCCGCGTTGATTTGGATGAACGGAAAATCGATTTTGAACCCGTCGAAGATGAGGGTGTAGATGACTGAGTTAGTGTATGGTATTCACGCAGTTTTAGCGCTTCTTGCTAATCCTTATCGACAAACCAAACATTTGTATATTAATCAGGAGCGGACCGATAAATATGTCCAGGAAATACTCAATTCTGCGCTACAATTGCAGATTCCCGTTGAGCGTCTTTCTCTGCAAAAAATGAATCAACGTTTCGAAGGGTTTGTGCATCAAGGTGTGGTGGCCTGTGCCGGGGCATTACCACACTATGGTGAAAATGATTTGAGCCAGTTATTGACAATATCTCAACCACCCCATCTGATTTTGATTCTAGATGGGATCACCGATCCTCATAATTTGGGTGCCTGCTTACGCAGTGCGGACGCTGCCGGTGTCGATTTTGTCATTATTCCAAAAGATAAAAATGCAAACGTTACTCCTGTTGTGAGTAAAGTTGCCTGTGGTGCAGCAGAGTCAGTCCCTCTGGTTCGCGTGACAAATTTAGTGCGTGCAATAGAATTTCTTAAACAAAGTGGTGTTTGGATCTATGGTGCTGCCGGTGAGGCTACTATTTCACTCTATGATCTGGAATGCACAACATCTATTGCTTTGGTGCTAGGGGCTGAAGACAAAGGCATGCGACATTTGACACGCGAACGGTGTGACGATCTTTTTTCTTTGCCGATGTTAGGTGCAGTGACCAGTCTCAATGTATCTGTTGCTACAGGGGTTAGTTTGTATGAGGTGGTTCGCCAGCGTCGAGAGAAGTCGTAGCCGTCGCTTCGTTCAGACTACGTTTCACGGCTTGACCGGCGTTGCTGCAGACTTTGTCTCCCGCTGCCTACGTGCCGTGCTTTATGCACGGCATCCGGAACGTGAATTATGCTTTCTCCACCCATTGATGAATTGATTTGACGAGTCTTTCAAGAAGAAGGTCCATTTCTTTTTCGCTGATGTTCAAGGCAGGTAATAGTCTAATGACGGTTTCTGATGTCACGTTTAATAGGATGTGATTGGCAAGGCCAATTTCTTTTATTGCATGGGCTGGTCTGTCCAATTCAATCCCCAGCATATATCCTTTGCCTCGGATGCTTCGAACATTTGGATGCTCTCCCAATTCACGCATTAATTTAGACTTAAATGTAATGCCCTGAGTCGCTACTTTTTCACAAAGCTTATCACGTTCGATGACTTCAAGAACTGTCAAGGCTGTTGCACAGGCCAAGGGATTTCCACCAAAAGTGGAGCCATGATTGCCTGGTTTAAACAAATTGCAGGCTTTTTTACTCATTAAACAAGCACTGATGGGGACGCCATTCCCGAGACCTTTCGCGGTGGTTACAATATCCGGTTGAATGCCAAAATCCATATAAGCAAATAATTTTCCTGTTCGACCATTACCCGTCTGAATTTCATCCAAAATCAATAACCAGTCATGTTGCTCACAGAGAGCGGCTAGGGTACGTAAATAGGTTTCATCTGCCACTTGAATCCCACCCTCTCCTTGGATGGGTTCAAGCATAACAGCGACAATATCATCTCGATTGGCAGCGACAGTACGAATGGCATCAATGTCATTGAAGGGTGCACGCACGAATCCAGGAACTAACGGTTCAAATCCAGCCTGAACTTTACGGTTTCCCGACGCCGTCAGTGTTGCCATGGTTCGACCGTGAAAAGCACCATCCATCACAATAATCGAGGGCTTTTCGATGCCTTTTTTATGACCGAACAAACGGGTGAGTTTAATGGCTGCTTCGTTGGCTTCAGCACCTGAATTGCCAAAAAAAACTTGTTCCATGCCTGACATAGCCACTAATTTCTCAGCTAATTGTTGCTGCTCAATGATTTGAAAGGCATTGGAAGTGTGTATTAATTTTTCGGCTTGGCGTTGTATGGTTTTAGTCACATCCGGGTGAGCATGTCCCAGACCACAAACCGCTATCCCACTAAAGCTATCTAAGTAGGCATTGCCTTTATCATCGTATAACCAGACACCATCCCCATGTGTAAATGTAATGGGCAAAGGATTGTAGCTCGTGATAAATGTCATAAAATCCCCTTTGTTAGCAATAATTGGGCATTTGTTTGGCAACAAATGCCCAATTTACCAAGTTCCAAAAAGCGCTAACATAGTCTACACGAAGATTGCGGTAGTCAATATAATAGGCATGTTCCCAAACATCACAGGTGAGAAGCGGTGTTAGTCCTTCGGTCATAGGTGTTCCGGCATTGCTAGTGCTAATGATTTTTAAATGGCCTTGTTTATCCTGAACTAACCAGGCCCAGCCTGATCCAAACGTGGATATAGCCGCTTGAGAAAATTGTTCTTTGAAAGCGGTAAAAGAACCAAACGTTGTGTTGATGGCCTCTGCTAATGTTTCTGTGGGTTCACCGCCACCATTTGGGCTTAAGCAATGCCAGTAAAACGTATGGTTCCATACTTGAGCGGCGTTGTTGAATATGGCACCGGATGACTGTTTAATAACATCCTCCAAACTCATGACAGCAAAGGGTGTGTTTGTAACTAATTTATTTAAATTGATCACATAAGCATTATGATGCTTTCCATAATGATATTCTAAGGTTTCTTGTGAAATGTAAGGCATGAGCGCATCCATGGCATAAGGTAGTTTTGGAAGTGTAAATGGCATAAAAGTCTCCTGAGGTGCTTAAATAAATCATTTAGTGTAACAGGATAAAAAACTGTTTCAATATTAGGGTTTGCTGTCCAGCAATACTGGGTGAAGAAAATGTAGGCTGCGCTTTGCCCAACCTACGTCATGGGCTCGATGGATACTCGGTTTAATGGTTTCTAATGGAACAAATTGTATATAAACAACAGGGATAAAGGTTGCCTTACCCGGTGATCTTCGACATAATTGGTGTTTTAATACTGATTTATAGGTGAACACGTGGACACGATTGATAAAATTAAGAAACAAATTGCAGAAAATGCTATCCTTCTTTATATGAAAGGAAATCCCAAAATGCCTCAATGCGGTTTTTCTG
>Ga0207083_1061_pt1 | contig 19843 bp, 12 predicted proteins | sample Alteio_BWMinHeat_57_FD_153516 | JGI IMG/M metagenome (GOLD analysis project Ga0207083, IMG submission 153516) | Enriched cells from forest soil in Barre Woods Harvard Forest LTER site, Petersham, Massachusetts, United States -... | ecosystem: Environmental > Terrestrial > Soil > Temperate forest >... | reverse complement strand
ACGTCCCGGCCAACCGCAGCGTGGAGACCAGCGTGTTGATGGCCGTCAAGGCGGCCAGCGCGGGCGAGATGGCCGGTCGCCGCAACCCAGCCCCGCTCCGGCCAAGCCCGTCGCGCCTGCCGCACCAAAAATCGCCCTGCCGTCCGACGCGCAGGTCATCACCATCAAGCCGCCAATCATTGTTCGCGCGCTGGCCGAGGCGTTGAAGCAAAAGCCGTTTGCCATCATCGCCGAACTGATGAAACAACGCGTCATGGCGACCGTCAACCAGTCCATTGATGAGAAAATCGCGGCGCAAGTGGCCGCGCATTTCGGTTTCAAATTCGAGGCGGAAAAGCGCGCCAAGGGCGAAGGCACCGTTCACCAGCAGGAGAAAAAAGTTGAACTCGATGTGGACGACAAGCCGGAGGACTTAAAGCCGCGCGCGCCGGTTGTGACCATCATGGGCCACGTTGACCACGGCAAAACCTCGCTGCTGGACGTCATCCGCAAGGCGAATGTGGCGGCGGGCGAAGCCGGCGGCATCACCCAGCACATCGGCGCCTACACCATTGCCGTGCCGCATCCGGAACGCAAAGAGGAGCTGGCGCAAATCACTTTTCTCGACACGCCCGGCCACGCGGCGTTCAGTTCCATGCGCGCCCGCGGGGCAAACGTCACGGACATTGTCGTGCTCGTGGTGGCGGCGAACGACGGTGTGATGCCGCAAACGCTCGAAGCGCTCGCGCACGCCAAGGCGGCGAAGGTGCCGATCCTCGTCGCCGTCAACAAATGTGATCATCCCAATGCGAACCCGCTGAAGGTCCGCCAGCAGTTGCAGGAAAAAGGCCTCGTGCCCGACGACTGGGGCGGTGACACAATTTTTGTGGAGTGTTCCGCGCTGACCAAGCAGGGCATTGACAAGCTGCTGGAAATGATTTTGCTCCAGGCCGACCTGCTGGAGTTGAAGGCCAATCCGAATCGCAATGCCAAGGGCAACGTCATTGAATCTGGCGTTTCCGCCGGCGGCCCCACGGCCACGGTGCTGGTGCGCAAGGGCACATTGCACCTGGGCGACGTGGTGATTTGCGGCGAGTTTTACGGCAAAGTCCGCGCGCTCATCAACGAGGAAGGCCAGCGGCTCAAGGAAGCCGGGCCGTCCGTGGCGGTGAGTGTGCTCGGTTTGAACGGCGTGCCGGAAGCGGGCTGGGAATTCAGCTCCGTGGACGACGAAAAAGCCGCGCGCGCGCTGGCCGAGGAACGCGCCATGGCGGCCAAGAGCGAGGATTTGGAAAATCGCTCCAAGGTCACGCTGGAAAATCTTTTTGCATCGCTCGAAGCGGCGCAGAGCAAGGTGTTGCGCGCCGTCGTCAAGGCCGATACGCAAGGCTCGGTGGAGGCCATTGTCGAGGCGCTCAAGAAAATCGAGTCGGACAAAGTCTCGCTCGAAATTTTGCACAGCGATGTCGGCACCATCACGGAAAACGACGTGGCGCTGGCGTCCGCGTCCAAGGCGGTCATCCTCGGTTTTCATACGCGGGTGGACAGCACTGCGGCAGAAAAGGCGAAACATGCCACCGTGCAAATCAAGCTTTACGCCATCATTTACGAATTGATCGACGAGGTGAAGGCGGCCCTGGCGGGCTTGCTCGATCCGGTTCTCAAGGAAACCATTGTCGGCTCGGCGGAAGTGCGGCAAATTTTCGAGCTGTCCAAGGGCGTGCCGGTGGCCGGTTGCGCGGTCACGGCCGGCCGTGTGGCGCGTGGCAAGGTGCGTGTGCGCCGCCGCAAGGACATTATTTACGAAGGCGTCACGCAATCGCTGCGCCGGTTCCAGGACGAAGTGAACGAGGTTCGCGCGGGCATGGAATGCGGCATTCGCATCGAGGGCTTCAGCGAAATACAGGTCGGCGACGTCATAGAATGCTATAGTGTTGAAAAAGTGGCGGCCAAATTATAACGACGGGATTGGTGGACGGTTGCAGGGATTATCAGGGTAGAACAGCCGCCCATTGATTCAACAACCATCACCGATCAATCTAATTGAGATATGTCTTCCCTCCGGCATGAACGTGTGCGCGAACTTTTGAAACGCGCGATTGGCGAGGCGATCCGCCGCGAATTCAACGTCAGCGACGTCGGCCTTATCACGGTCAATGACGTGGATGTGGGCGGCGATCTCAAGTCCGCCGTGGTCTTCATCAGCGTGCTCGGCAATCCCGGGCAGCAGAAACGGGCCCTGCAGGTGCTCGACGAAAACCGTGCGCGTATCCAGGGATTCATGGCAAAGTCCGTGGTCTTGAAATACACGCCCACGCTGAAATTTCTCGTGGACGATTCCATTGTGCGCGGCAACAAAGTTTTGCAGATCATTGAAGAGCTGGAAAAAGAATCCAGCGGCACGACGGAAGAATCTTAATCCGTGAAAAGCTATCCAAAAATCATTGACCGGATTCTCGAAGTCCTGCGCGAACACCATTCGTTTTGCATCGTGGGTCACATGCGGCCGGATGGCGACTGCATTGGTTCGCAGCTGGCGCTGGCGCTGGCATTGAAGGGCGAAGGAAAAAAAGTGACCGTGTGGAACCAGGATTCAATTCCGCAAAAATACAAATTTCTCAACCCGGGCGGGCTGTTTGAGAAACCAAAGAGCGGCGAACAGTTCGACTGCGTCATCGCCACGGATTGCGCGAGCTTCCAGCGGCTGGGCAAGACCGGCGAGTGCATAACGAAGCGGAAGATTTTCATCAACATTGACCACCACGAAAGCAACACGCGCTATGCGGACGTCAACTGGGTTTCTCCCCGCGAGGCGTCCACCGGCGAACTGATTTTCAAGATGATGAAAGTTGCCCGCTGGCCGATTACCAAGCCGATTGCCGACCTGCTGTTCACGGCGGTTTCCACGGACACCGGCTCGTTCCAGTATCCCACCACGCGGCCCGGCACGTTTCACATCGGCGCGGAACTGGTCACCCGCGGCGCCAACCTCGCGAAAATTTGCGACGAAGTTTACCAGTCCTATCCGCTCTCTCGCGCGCGGTTGCTGAAGCACGTGTACAGCAAATTCCGGCTGACGGACGGCGACCGCATTGCGTGGTTCTGGCTGAAGAAAAAAGATTTCAACCGCACCGGCGCCGAGCCTGACGACACGGAAGGCTTGATTGACCACATCCGCGCGATTGAGCCGGTGGTGGTCGCGTGTGTGTTTGAGGAACTGGAACCGGAATTGACGCGTCTCAGCCTCCGCTCGAAAAGCGACAAGGTGAACGTGAATGAAATTTGCCAGCAATTTGGCGGCGGCGGACATCCGGCGGCAGCCGGAGCGCGCATTCCCGGCACGCCGCTGTCCGTGCAGCGCAAGGTCATCGCCGCGGTCAAACGCGCGCTGAAGGCGGCGAAGTAAAATCGCTTGAAGATTCTTTTCATTGAAAACCACGCGATTTTTGCACAACAGGTTGCGACCTGTTTTTTGTCCGCACATCAAGTAACAGTCGTTCCGAATTTAGTGATGGCCCGTTCGACGCTGGTAGATGACCCGTTTGATCTGGTATTAGTTGATTATGATTTGGATGATGGGAAGGGCGAAGAACTTGTTCGGGAAATACGTAAAGCCGGAAATAAGGTTCGAATCATTGGCGTGTCAGCTCATGAGGAAGGAAATGCGGCCTTGCTCCGGGCTGGAGCTGACGCCATTTGCAGCAAAATGGAATTTGATCGGATCCAAGAATTAATATTGTGAACGACCGACCTTCTTGCCAACGTGCCATTTCTGTGGCACACTCATGCCATGAACATGGTAATTGAACCTGACAAGCACAATCGCATTGTCCTGACGCGCGACATCCGCAAGGCCGCCGGCATCGCTCCGGGCGAGCCGATGCAGCTCACGGTGTCGCCCGGCCGGATTGTTTTGGAGGTCAAGCCCGAGTCGTCAGGGAAAATTATCAATCGAGGCGGCTTGAAAATTTGGACCGGAAAGGTGCCGCCAGTTCCTCTGGAAGAAGCCGTCAAGAAGGCCCGCTATTATTCTCGATGACCTATTTCGACACTTCAGTATTGGTAGGGGTGTTGTTGCGGAGCCATCCAAACCATAAGGAATGCCTTGCCGCTTTTGAGTCCACGAAGGAGAGGTTTACTTGTGGTCACGCACTCGCGGAGGCCTTTTCTGCGTTGACAACATCTTACAGGGTTCCCAATGACATTGCTGCGGAATTGGTCCTAAGTTTGCCGACCAGACTCGATGTTGAACCACTCTCCTTGCGTGATTACGAAACAGCAATAGCCGAGGCCCGAAAGCGGGGAGTCATGGGCGGAGGCATTTATGATTCACTGCATGTAACCCATGCCAGACGCCGTGGTGCAAACAGGGTTTTCACTCGAAATTCTGGCGATTTCCAGCACGTGGCCCCGGACATGGAAATCATCGTCCCGTAAAATTTCACCTTTCATGCAAGAATTATTCTCCGCCCCTGCGTTTCAACCAGAAGCCATGAACTCGCCTGAGGTTGGTAGGGCGCGTCGCTCCGCGAACGTCGCGGGACGCCTCTTGGTTTGCGACGGCGCGCGCGGAGCGACGCGCCCTACCTTTAAACTCAAGCCTCAGACATAATTTCCCATGCAAGAATTCTCCGCCCTTGACGGCGCCATTCTCGTTGACAAGCCTTCCGGCCCGACGTCGCACGACGTCGTGGACGCCATCCGCCGCAAGTTTGGCATCAAGAAAGTCGGTCATTGCGGCACGCTCGATCCAAACGCCACCGGCCTCCTGATTATCGTGCTTGGTCGCGGCACAAAATTGTCCGAGCGTTTGATGAGCGACGACAAGGTCTATGAAGGCACAATCAAGTTCGGCGAATCCACAGACAGCCATGATTCAGACGGCGAACTGACCGGCTCCATGCCGGTGATGCCCATGACGCTCGACCAGTTGAACGAGGAAGCCGCCACGTTTATCGGCGACCAGATGCAGGTGCCGCCGATGGTTTCGGCCATCAAAAAGAATGGCGTGCCGCTCTACAAACTGGCGCGCAAAGGGATTGAGGTGGAGCGCGAACCGCGTTTGGTTCACATCTATAATTTCCGGTTCACGGAATACGCCGAGCCGCTGGGCAAATTTCGCGTGGCGTGCACGAAGGGCACTTATGTGCGCAGTTTGGCCAATGATCTCGGTCAAAAGCTCGGTTGCGGCGCGCATCTGACCACGCTCCGCCGCAGCGCCTCGGGGAAATTCGATGTGGCCGACGCCCTGCCGCTCGATACCATTTTGCAATTGAGCGAAGCGCAGTTGGAAAAACGCGTGATTCCATATTTGAAACTGGCAGCGGCATGAAAATCGTTGAAGCGTTAAAACGAACCAAGCGCTTCAACGCTTTAACGCTTTAACGCTTTAACGTCCAACCATGAAACTCATCCACGACGCAACCGAACTGGGCAACGGCAGCCGCAAGGTCTGCCTGGCCATCGGCGTGTTTGACGGCGTGCATCTCGGCCACCAGCAAATCATCCGGCAGACCGTCGCGGACGCACGCCAGCACGATGCGCTGGCCCTCGTCGTCACCTTCGATTGTCATCCCAATACCATCGTGGCGCCCGACCGGGTGCCGCCGCAGATTTATTCGCGGTCGCAAAAACTTCGCGCCATTGAATCGCTTGGCGTGGACGCCCTCCTGGAAATTCGCTTCAACAAACCGTTCAGCGAAAAATCCGGCGACGTTTTCATCCGGGAACTGGCGCGTGATTTGGGGAAAATTCACAGCGTATGCGTGGGGGCCGATTTTGTTTTCGGCCACCGGCGCAGCGGCAACGTGGCCTTGCTCAAGACGCTCGGCGCCGAATTGCACTTTCAAGTTCATGGCCTGGCGGCGGTGGCGCTGGATGGGCAGGCCGTGAGCAGCACGCGCATCCGCGAAATGATTCGCGCGGGAAATTTTGACGCTGCCAGCCAGATGCTCGGCCGCCCCTACGCGATCTGCGGCCGCGTGGTGGAGGGCGACCGCCTCGGCCGGCAACTGGGTTTCCCAACGGCGAACCTGGATGCGGCCAATTTGATCCTCCCGTCAAACGGCGTTTATTCCGCGGTGACCAGGCTGAATGACCGGCTTTATCGCGCCGCGCTGAATATTGGATTTCGCCCAACCGTCACATCAGCCTGGCCGCAATTGCGCGTGGAGGCGTATGTGCTGGATTTCAGCGGTGAGCTTTATGGCACGGAATTGGAACTGGAAATCGGGGCTAAACTGCGGGACGAAAGGCGTTTCGACTCGCCGGAGGAATTGCGCCAGCAAATCGCCCGGGATGTGGCCGCCGTGCGGGCAGCGGAGTGAATTATAGTTATAACATGTTGAAATTAAGTTATTTATAATTATTTCATAAAGGCGCTTGCGGTTGCATTATTGAAAAGATTATCCTTGAAATTTCGCCCAAAGGGGGTAGCATAGACGGGCGTCAGTCTTCTGGTGTTCGCAGTTCAGCCTCACAAGCCAAGAACGCGGTAGTTTCGTCAGAAGCCGCATGTTCGCGGTGGTTTATGTTGATTTTTCTGAACCGACAAACGGTTCACTTGTCTGAATTATTATGTTGAAACGCAAAGCTACGGCGGCGAAACACACGTCGCATACCAAACGCAGCAGCAGTCCGAAAGCGCCGAAATTGAAGGTTCCGCCCATCCGGCGGCGATTTGTCATTTCCAGCAAAGCGGTAAAACTGGACTCCCTGAAGCCCAGCCCGATGCCGCCGACGCCTGCCCCAAAGCCTGCCCTCAAATCATCCACTCCAAAAGCAGCCGTCAACGGCCAGGCTGCAGCCTCGCCGGGTTTAACGACGCCTTCGGTGGATTTGACGGAGACCATCAAGACGCTCCTGCATCTCTCGCAAGAGCATGGCTACGTCACTTACGACGACATCAACGACATCCTGCCGGACAACCTGAGCGCGGATGATCTGGATGCCGTGCTCTCGAAGCTCCGCAGCCTGGACGTGGAAATTGTCATGGACCAGGCCGAGGCCGAGCGCGCCGAACGCAGCAAGCAGCCCGAACAGGCGCAGGCCGATGAGGTGGACGAGGACGCGCGGCTGGAGATTCTCGACGACCCCGTTCGGATGTACATGAACCAGATGGGCAAGGTCCCGCTGCTCACGCGCGAGCAGGAGGTCGAAATTTGCAAGAAAATCGAGGACGCGGAAGTGGAGATGAAGAGCATCGTGTACAGCCTCGGTTTCACGGCCAAGGAACACATTGCCATCGCCGAAAAACTGCTGTCTGAGCCGCCCAAGGAACGCTTTGACCGCGTCATTGTGGACAAGAAAATTGCCAACCGCGAGGGCCACCTCAAGGATTTGCGCAAGCTCATCAAGAAAGTTCGCGATAACGACCACAAGGTGGACGAAAAATATTTTGCCTGGCAGAAGGCGCAGCAAAAAGGCCGCAAGGAAAAGCTCGAGCGCGAGTTGAAAAAAATGGGCGCCCGATTGCAGGAGACTTTTGCGAAGTTTTATTACAAGCAGAAAGTCGTCGAGGAAATGATTGTCGTGGCCGGCAACATCCACGAGAAATTTCAGGCCAGCGTCCGCCGTTTGCAGGAACTGGAAACGCACCGCAACAGCGCCGAAAAGCGCGAAGCCGTGGAGGCCGAGCAGCAGAAAATCCAGACCCTCGAACTTTTCGGGCGGATGCCGCGCGAGGAGTTTTACAAGTCATTCGGCTCGCTAAAGGCGGCCGCCGACCGCGGATTGAAGGCCAAGACCCACATGGCCGAGGCCAATCTGCGCCTCGTCGTGTCCGTGGCCAAGAAATACACCAACCGCGGCCAGTCGTTCCTGGATTTGATTCAGGAAGGCAACATCGGCTTGATGAAGGGCGTCGAGAAATTCGAGTATCGCCGCGGCTACAAGTTTTCCACCTACGCCATCTGGTGGATTCGGCAGGCCATTACCCGCAGCATCGCGGACCAGGCGCGCACCATCCGTATTCCCGTGCACATGATTGAAATCATGAACAAGCTCTGGCGCGCGCAGAAGCAGCTTACGCAGGAACTGGGCCGCGAGCCTACGCCCGAGGAATTGGCGGATGAAATGCACATGCCCGTGGCGCGCATTCACGCGCTGCTCAAGATGGCGCAGCAGCCTGTCTCGCTCCACGCGCCCGTGGGTGATGATGGCGATGTGAGCGTTGGCGATTTCATCGAGGACAAATCGGCGGAAAATCCGTCCGACGTGACCAGCTACAGCCTGTTGCGGGAGAAACTGAGCGACGTGCTCACGACCCTCACCGAGCGCGAGCGCAAGATTCTGGAAATGCGTTTCGGCCTGGCCGACGGCTACGAGCGCACGCTCGAGGAAATCGGCAAGATGTACAACGTCACCCGCGAACGCATCCGCCAGATCGAGGCCAAGGCGTTGCGCAAGCTGCGTCACCCCACGCGCGTGCGCCATCTCCAAGGCTTCCTCGAAGGCGCGGAAGTCGCGTAACAACGAAATTCAAAGAAACAAAAACCGCCCGTGACTGAGTCACGGGCGGTTTTTATTTATTTAACGGATGGAGATCGGTCCAATTGGGCCAGTGGTATTTGCTGCACGACGCCATGATTGTTAAATGTGACCATCCCTGTCTCTACATCCACATTCACGACTCCAACACCGTCCTTTTGTTCTCCTTCAGCCAGGACATAAAATGTTTCCACGCTCCGGGCGCCAGGCGAGTCTTCCCGGGTCAAAACCCTGAACAACACCTGCTCGCGGCCAAAAATGGACATGGTGCCAGTGAGTTGAATTCTTGGCGGCGGGACCTCCGCAGGCGGAACCACCGGCGGCAAGGCTGGCGACAGCAAGCCAAAGGCATTGCGAGCAGCAATCGTTGCGTAAGGATTCTTCGGTTCGGCGGCATCATTTGCGCTGGCAACTTGCCACGCCAACCCGCTGGCAACGCAAACCGCCATTATTCCAAAAGTTTTCATTTCTTAAATCGTGAACACCGTTTGGCGTGGGAAGTTGCGGCTGTCTGATTGAGCAGCAAGGTGTTCACACCTGAATTGGCAGGATCAGCATCGGCCTTCCGTTCTGATAGAGCCGGCGCTGCAATTCAAACACCGTGTGGTTGTGCAGCCAGCGCGTAATCAGGCTTTCGTCCTTGAACACCAGTTGCCCGGCGAAGAAAGTGGACTGCGGAAATTTTCCCGCAATCTGGTCGCACAATTTTGCGGCCTCGTCCACGATGTCCGTGCCCAGCGCGTAGTGCGCCTCCGTATAGTATCCCCGCCGGCTCATGTAGCTAACATAGCGCTCGACCTCCGTGCGCGAGTGTTCGCGGAGATTTTCCACCTCCGCCGCGCCCTTGAAATTGCCCGCGTCCAGCACGCCCACCTGCACAAAGATAAAATTGTGATACACCCGCGGGAACATCCGCGCCACGGCCAGCAGCGTGTGCAACCCCAGGCCGTTGAAACCATTCACCAAAAAAACCGCCGTGCGCGCGTTGGTATCACATGCGGGCGCGGGCTTTTCAACGGTCGTCAGCGCGTCATCCGCCAGCGCCGCGGCCACCAGTTCATTGAGCCGGTGCAGTTTCTTTTGCGTGTTGCGATAATGGCTTTTCACCCAAAACGCCACGCCGATCAAAAGGCCGGTCACAAAGAGGGTGGCCCAGCCGCCTTCAAAAAATTTCACGATGCACAGTGAAATCAAAATGCCGCTCGTCAGCACCAGGCCAAAGCCGTTGATGGAAATTTTTTGCCGCCAGCGCGGTTCCTTGCGCCGTTCAATCCACCAATGCCGCACCATGCCGAGCTGCGAGAGGCTGAACGTGATGAACACGTTGATGCTGTAAAGCACCACCAGCATGTCCACCGACGCCGTGGTCAGCAGCACCACCAGCAACGCCGCGCCGCCCATCAGCAGCACGCCGTTTTGCGTGACCAGCCGGTCGCTCAACGTCGCAAACCGCGTGGGCATCCAGCGGTCCACCGCCATGTTCGCCAGCACACGCGGGCCGCCGAAAAAGCCCGTCTGCGCCGCGATGAACAGCAACGCCGCCGACGATGCCATCGCCGCCACCACAAAGCCCTTGGACAACCACGGCGGCCACGCGGCCGTGATGTGTTCAAACAGCACCGCGTTCAGCGTTTTGCCCTCCACCTGCTCCACGTGATACAACAAATACGCCAGCAACAACCCGCCCACGACGAACGACAGCGACACGCCCATATAGGCCATCGTGCGTTTGCCCGTTTGCACGCGCGGCTCACGCAACGCGTTCAGGCCGTTGCTCACCGCTTCAATGCCCGTGTACGTGCCGGCGCCGAGGCTGTAGGCGCGCAGCACCAGCGCCACGAATCCAAACACTCCCACCTCGGCGCAGCTCGTGTGCACATCGGCCACCACACCATGCGCGATGTCCGGCAACGCGCTGAAATGCGAAATCACCGCCCAAAGAATTCCGAACGTGTAGCTGATGACGAAAACAAAAAAAATCGGCACCCACAGAATGACCGATTCTTTCACGCCGCGCAGATTTATCAGAGTGAGAAAGACTACGATGCCCAGCGAGAATTTCAATTTCCATCCATGTAATTCCAGCGGCAACATGCTGAACATCGCATCCGTGCCGCTCGCCACGCTGATGGCAATCGTCAAAACATAATCACCAATCAACGCGCAGCCCGAGACCACGCCGAACGTCGGCGAAAGCAGCTTGCTCGCCACCAGATACCCGCCCCCGCCGCTGGGAAACAGTTCGATGATTTGCGAATAACTCAGGCAAATTACCACGATCGTCAGCACGGACGCCATCGCCACAAACAGGCTCAGGTGCGTGTGCCCTTTCAGCGCCAGAAACGCCGCCTCCGGGCCGTAGCAAGACGACGACAACCCGTCCGCGCCCAGCCCCACCCAGGCCAGCAGCGCGACGAGCGACATGTGATGAAAAATCCGGCGGTCGGAGAGATTCCGCGCCGGGCCAAACATCACATCTTTTGCCACCCGAAAGAGGTTCATAAAGGCGGCGAGCCTAGCTGAGTCGCAGCCATTTGAAAATCACGGAAATAACTCAATTGTTGGGATCCACAATGTGCAGGTCAATGCCCGGGGCGTGGTGCAGGAAGAATTGCAGGACGTCTGGACGTGTGAACTGCCACCAACGCCGTCCCGTCGTCCCCAGCACCACCAGGTGAATGTCATTGTCCCGGCAGAATTTCAGCAGCGCTTCGCAGACATTCTCGTTTTCCACAACCGTGAAGCTGCCGCCGAGTTCCGTCGCCAGTTGGACATTCTGCATGAAATGCCGCTGCACATCCGCCGGGATGCGCATCGGGTCTTCCTTTTTGCGCCGGACATAAACCGCCAGCCACTCGCGGTTCAACCGCCCGGCCAGCCGCGAGGCCGCGCGCAGCAGTTTCGCGGTCGTCACCGGATTGGTGCTGGTGAACACGGCAATCTTTTCGCTGATGGCCGGCGACGACGTTGGGCCGGTGCGGGGCCGCTGGTCCAGGGCCGCGGCGGTCTCGCGCAGGGCGAGTTCGCGGAGCATGTTCAAATTGTTCTCCGTGAAAAAATTTTCCAGCGCCGCCGCCGCGCGGTCGGCCGGATAAATCTTTCCCAGCTTGAGCCGCTCGCGCAACTCCTCCGCCGTCAAATCCACGTTCACGATTTGATCCGCCTCCAGCACAAACCGGTCCGGCACGCGCTCGCGCACGTCCACGCCCGTGGCCCGCAGCACCGTGTCATGCAAACTTTCCAGATGCTGGATGTTCATCGCCGTGATGATGTTGATGCCCGCGATTAACAAATCATGCACTTCAAGATAGCGTTTGGGATGCTGCGAGCCGGCCACGTTGGTGAACGGCAGCTCATCAATCACGCAGACCGTCGGGTAACGCTTGAAAATGGCGTCAACGTCCAGCACTTCCACCGTGCGGCCGTTGTATTCGACTTTTTTGCGGGGAACGATTTCCAGGCCCTCCAGAAGCGCCTCGGTTTCCTTGCGTCCGTGCGTTTCAATCCAGCCGATGACGACGTCCACGCCGGCCTTTTTCAGCCGCTGCGCCTCTTCGAGCATCGCGTAGGTTTTGCCGACGCCCGCCGCCTGGCCAAGATAAACCTTCAATTTTCCCAGCCGGCTCTTTTCGATGAGCCGCAGAAAATCTTCCGGCTTGGGCCGCTCGGCGTCAGGCGATGCCATATCGCAAAGAAACTACTTTTGCGCCGGGGGGTCGAGCGCGAAGTGGGGATTGATGAGTGATGCTTGATGAGTGAAGCGTGGCGTGGCTTCGCTCGCTTTGGCGCGGCAAGTGCGTGGGCGGTTTCACATTTTTAGTCATTTGGGCCGGTTTTGAAATTTTTTTACCTTGAATTGCCTTGAATCACCTTGAATTAGCTTGATTCGGCTTGATTTGAGGTGGGTCGCACTGGCGGATGGCAGAAAGGCACAGGGCTGGACCGGCGGGGGGCACACATTTTTTGCCACGATTGGCCGCGATTGGCCTGGATTTTTTCATTTTTGCAGGGGTTTTCAATAAAGGACCCGCCTTCGCTGCGCTTCGGCGCGGCAAGAGAGTGAAGGATGAACGGGGAAAGGAATTCAGGGACACGCGGGCGAGCCGCCCGCGCTCCTTGCGGGGGCCGTTCTTGCTTGGTCAGGGCATGGCCTGTCATGGGGATGACTATAACACGCTGTGGTTTTAAGAAAACGGAACGGTTCCGGTTTATGGCGGATTTTTGTTTTTTGGCAGATTCGGGTGGCAAGGGCACAATGATTTAGATGGCGGTGCTCTTACGAGGCGCCGCCACGGCCAAAAGTGTGATGCGCAGTCATTTAAACCGCTTCACCAGCCATGCCATCACCGCGCCAATGCCCACCATTCCCAACAGCAAATAAGCCAGGATAAGCAGATAGTTCAGAAAATCATCCACGCGTTGCCGTCCTTTGGTTAATGCTCACTTACCGAGGCCGTCCAGCGCAAAGTTCAGCGTCATCACATTCACGCGCGGTTCGCCAAACACCCCGAGGTCGCGGTCGCTGGTATTTTGTTTCACCAGCTCACGGACTTGCTCCTCGGAAATTCCCCGCGCCTTCGCCACGCGCGGGATCTGCAAAGCTGCGTTCGCCACGCTGATGTGGGGGTCGAGACCGCTGCCCGAGGCCGTCACGGCGTCCGCCGGCACAGGCGCGTTCGTCGCCAGGCCGTTATCCCCACGATAAGTGGCAAGGTTTTGCGTAATGTTGGCGAGCAGATTGGATGACGTCGGGCCGAGATTGCTGCCGCTGGAACTGGTCGCGTCATAGCCATTCGCGCCCGCCGCCGACGGGCGCGGATGAAAATATTGCGCGCCGGTGAAATTTTGCGCGAGCAGCGCCGAGCCCCGCACCGCGCCCGTTTTGTCCACCAGCAAACTGCCGTTAGCCTGGCGCGGAAACAGCAGTTGCGCCGCGCCGTAAACCACCAGTGGATACAAACCGCACAAGATGATGGCGAAGAAAAGGGTCGCCACCAGCGAGCGGCCGCATTCAGCAAGGATGTTTTTCATAATTTTTCGAGGGTTGAGTTACGCCAGATGCAGACCGGCGATGACGAGGTCAATCAGCTTGATGCCGAGGAAGGGCAGGATGACGCCCCAGACGCCATAAATGAGCAGGTTGATGCGCAGAATCTGCGCCGCGCCGAGCGGCCGGAACTTCACGCCGCGCAGCGCCAGCGGGATGAGCGCGATGATGATGAGCGCATTGAAAATCACGGCGCTCAAGATCGCGCTGTTGGGGCTGTGCAATTTCATGATGTTCAGGGGCGCGATGACTGGAAACGTCGCCATGAGCATCGCGGGGATGATGGCAAAATATTTGGCCACGTCGTTGGCGATGCTGAAGGTCGTCAGCGCCCCGCGCGTGATGAGCAATTGTTTGCCAATTTCGATGATTTCCAACAGCTTCGTCGGGTTCGAATCCAGGTCCACCATGTTGCCGGCTTCCTTCGCGGCCTGTGTGCCGGTGTTCATCGCCACGCCGACGTCCGCCTGGGCCAGTGCAGGCGCGTCGTTTGTGCCATCGCCGATCATCGCGACCATGCGCCCGCCGGTTTGTTCCTTGCGGATGAGCGCGAGCTTGTCTTCCGGTTTCGCCTCGGCCAGAAAATCATCCACGCCCGCCTCCTGCGCGATGGCGGCCGCCGTCAGCGGATTGTCGCCGGTGATCATCACGGTCCGGATGCCCATCGCGCGAAACCGCTTGAACCGGTCGGCCAGCCCGCCTTTCACAATGTCCTTGAGGTGGACAACGCCGAGCGCGCGTTCCTGCGTGGCCACCACGAGCGGCGTACCGCCGGAACGGGAAATCGTTTCCACGATGCGCTCCATTTCCGCCGGCAATGTTCCGCCGAGAAATTTTTTAACGGCTTCCGCCGCGCCTTTGCGGATTTGTTTGCCTTCCAAATCCACGCCGCTCATGCGGGTCTGGGCCGTGAACGCAATGAAGTGCGCGTGTGGCAGTTCGTGAATGGTCCGGGTGCGGACACCCAAACCTTTCGCCAGCACGACGATGCTGCGGCCTTCGGGCGTTTCGTCGGCCAGCGACGCGAGTTGCGCGGCATCGGCGAGTTCCGGTTCCGTCACGCCGGCCGCCGGTAGAAATGCCGTCGCCTGGCGGTTGCCCAGCGTGATGGTGCCGGTTTTATCCAAAAGCAAAACATCCACGTCGCCTGCGGCCTCAACCGCGCGACCGCTCATGGCGAGGACATTTTTTTGCAACAAACGGTCCATGCCGGCGATGCCGATGGCGCTCAACAGGCCGCCGATGGTCGTCGGAATCAAGCACACCAGCAGCGCAATGAGCACGGCGTTGGAAAAACTCACGCCCGCATAAATTCCGAACGGCTTCAACGTGATGACCGCCAGCAGGAACACCACGGTCAGCGCGGCGAGCAAAATCGTGAGCGCGATTTCGTTCGGCGTTTTCTGGCGGCTGGCGCCTTCCACCAGCGAAATCATGCGATCCAAGAAGCCTTCGCCGGGATTGGCGGTGATGCGCACTTTGATTTCGTCGGACAGCACGCGCGTGCCGCCGGTCACCGCGCTGCGGTCGCCGCCGGCCTCACGGATGACCGGCGCGGATTCGCCCGTGATGGCCGACTCGTCCACCGTTGCCGCGCCAGCAATGATTTCGCCATCGGCGGGAATGATTTCCCCGGCGCGCACCAGCACCAAATCGCCCTTGCGCAGCGAATCGGCGTCCACGGTGACAATTTTGCCGTTGTCGGTGATTTTGTTGGCGTTCGTCCGCGTGCGGGTTTGGCGCAATGCCTTCGCCTGCGCCTTGCCACGGCCCTCGGCCACCGCCTCCGCGAAATTGGCGAACAGCACCGTGAACCAGAGCCAGATCGCGATTTGCAGAACAAACCCCGTCTGGCCCGGTGAACGGAAAACATCCACCGTGCTGATGGCCGCGCCCACCATGGTCACAAACATGACCGGGTTCTTCACCATGAGGCGCGGGTCAAGTTTGCGAAACATTTCGGCCAGCGCCGGCCAGAGAATTTTCGGGTCGAAAATGGAAACAGGTTTGTGCGTCATAACATTAAAACAGGTTGCCTTTCAACATCAGGAAATGCTCGACAACCGGCCCCAGCGCGAGCGCGGGCAAAAACGTCAGCGCGCCGACCAGGATCACGGTGCCGACCAGCAGCAGAACAAAGGTCAAATCTGTCACGGGAAAAGTTCCGGCGCTGGCGGGAACGATTTTTTTCCGGGCGAGCGAGCCGGCCAGCGCCAGCAGCGGCACGATCATGCCGAACCGGCCGAGCGCCATGTCAATGCCCAGCGTGGTGTCCCACCACGGCGTGTTCGCATTGAGGCCCGCGAAGGCGCTGCCGTTGTTGCCTGCGCCCGAGGTGTAGGCGTAAAGCATTTCGCTGAAACCGTGCGGGCCTTGGTTGGCCAGGCCGGCCTTGCCCCAGTCGCTCACGGAGGCCCACGCGGTGAAACCGAGAATGATGAACGCGAGAATGACAAACGCCAGCAGCGCCATTTTCACGTCGTAAGCCTCGATTTTTTTGCCCAAGTATTCCGGCGTGCGCCCGACCATCAGCCCGGCGATGAACACGGCGAGGATCACGAAAATCAACATGCCGTACAGCCCCGCGCCCACGCCGCCGAAAATCACCTCGCCGGTCTGGATGTTGAACAGCGGCACCAACCCGCCCAGCGGCGTGAAGGAATCGTGCATGGAATTCACCGCGCCGCAGGAGGCGTCGGTCGTCACCGTCGCAAACAGCGCGGAATCCAGGATGCCAAAGCGCACTTCCTTGCCTTCCATGTTGCCATCCGCGACCGCCACACCCAAATTTTGGTGCATGGGATTGCCGCGCGCTTCCGCCCACCAGCAAAACAAGACACCCGCCAGAAACATTGCAAACATCGCCGACCACACCGCCCAGCCGTGCTTTTGATTTTTCGTTTCGCGCCCGAGGTGATAGGTCAGTGCGCTGCCGATGCACAGCAGCGCGAGCATTTGCAGGAAGTTCGAAAGCGGCGTCGGATTCTCGAATGGATGCGCGGCGTTGGCGTTCGTATAGCCGCCACCGTTGGTGCCCAGCATTTTGACCGCCACCTGCGACGCCATCGGCCCCTGCACGATGCCCTGCGTCTCCACTTTTTGGTCCACCATCACGGGCACGTTCGTCATCACCGGCTGGCCTTTCGCATCGAGCTGCGGCACATCCATCATCACGGCCACGCCGTTGGTCATCAGCGGCTGGCCTTTTTCATCCAGTTTGGGCACCGACACCGTGACCGCCACATTCGTGGTCACCGGCTGGCCTTTATCGTCGGTTTTCTGAACCTGGATGGTGTACGATTCGAAGAGCTTGGCCGTGGTGTACGGCTTGAAATTCTGGATCATGCCCTGCGACACAAAAACCAGCGCGAGCACAATGCAAAGCGGCAGCAGCAGGTAATACATGATGCGCGTGACGTCCACCCAAAAGTTGCCGATGGTGTTCGCCGTGTGCCGCGCAATGCCGCGCACGAGCGCGCCAGCGATGGCAATGCCCACCGCCGCCGAGAAAAAATTGTGGATGGTCAGCGCCACCATCTGCGAGAAATACGACATCGTGGATTCGCCGGGGTAGCTCTGCCAGTTCGTGTTCGTCGTGAAACTGACGGCGGTGTTGAAGGCCAGATGCTGCGTTAGCGCGGCCAGCTTTTGTGGATTCAGCGGCAAAATATCCTGCAGCCGCAGAATCGCATAGGTGAAAAGGCAGCTTACCAGGCTGAAAAGCAGCATCGCAAAGGCGTATTGTTTCCAGTCGTGCTCCTTCGCCGGGTCCACGCGCAGGACGCGATAGGTCAATTTTTCCAGCGGGCGAAAAACCGGATCGAGCCACGTGCGGCCATTTGGGTCGAGCACGCGGTTGATGAACAAACCGAGCGGCTTGGTGACGGCCACGAGCGCGCCAATGTAAAGCGCCAGTTCCAGCCATTGATGGGGGTTCATAAATTTGGCGGGTTAAAGTTAAAACTTCTCCGGGCGCACCATCGCAAAAATCAAATAGCCGCAGAGCGCCACGGAAATAATTCCGAGAATGAGGTTTTCCATAAGGGTTCAGAGTTTTTCGCAGCCCCGCGCGTAAAGCACAAAGACAGCGAACGTGAAGACCACCACCGCAACGTAAATGGCATCAAGCATAAGCCGGACACAGACGCCAGGGCGCCTGCACAAACGGTTTTATTGGGGTGAACTTGAGGCCGCGGACTTCGCGGATCAGAGGATCGCCCTTCCAAATGCCTGCGAGATTAGCTGTCGGGCTTGGCCTTGAAAGTGGCCTTGGCGCGCGTTACCGCGAACCGTTCGCCCCGTCCTCAACCCTGAGGATTTTGGGTCTCCCGCGTCCGGCTCCAGGAAGGAAGCCGGACTTCGGCTGCAACGGGTAGATTAAATCATACCCGCCATCACTTGTCAAGGTCCTGGGCCATAACCTCCTCATACTCATGCTCATGCTCCCAATCTTAATCCTCCTCATCCTCGAATCCGTAAAGACGGCAGGCCGAGGTTCGGCTTGCCAAACCACCTCCCGCCGCGTCTCATTATTATTCAACGGCATGAACTGGAAGAAACTCCTTTGCCTCACGGCCTTGCTTTGGCCGACAATGCGATTGTTCGCGGCGGATGAAAAACCGCCCGCCGAACAAATCGTCCCGCCGCCGCCCATGCGCGAGTTCCGCGCGGCGTGGATTGCGACGGTTGGCAATTCCTGCTGGCCGTCCAAGTCCGGCCTGACCACCGCGCAACAAAAGGCGGAACTCATCGCCATTCTCGACAAGGCCGCGGCGCTGAAAATGAACGCCGTCATCTTCCAGGTGCGGCCTGCGTGCGACGCGCTTTACCAGTCGAGCATCGAGCCGTGGTCGGAATATCTCACCGGTGTTCAGGGCCGTGCGCCGGTGCCGTTTTATGATCCGCTGGCGTTCGCCATTGCCGAGGCGCACAAGCGCGGCCTGGAACTGCACGCCTGGTTCAACCCCTTCCGCGCGCATCATGCCCAGGCCGTCGCGCCCGTCGCGCCCGCTCACATCAGCAAAATGCGGCCCGACCTCGTGCGCAGTTATGGCAAGTATCTCTGGCTGGATCCCGGCGAACCTGAAGTGCGTGACTACACCTTGCGCGTGGTCCGGGACGTGGTCAGACGCTACGACGTGGACGGCGTGCATTTCGACGATTATTTCTATCCCTATCATGAAAAAAACGTGGCCGGCATCGAAATAAATTTTCCCGACGACGTGAGCTGGAAAAAATTCGGCAGCGAGAGCGGCATGAACCGCGACGATTGGCGGCGGGCCAACGTGGATATTTTCATGCAGCAGGTTTATCACACCATCAAGACGGAGAAACCCTGGGTGAAATTTGGCATCAGCCCTTTCGGCATCTGGCGGCCAAAAAATCCGCCCGGCATCACCGGGTTTGACTCCTATGCCGGGCTTTACGCCGACTCGCGCAAGTGGCTGCTCGAAGGCTGGTGCGATTATTTTTCGCCGCAGCTTTACTGGGCCATCCAGCCGCCGGCGCAGAGTTTTCCGGCGTTGCTCGCCTGGTGGAACACGCAGAACGCCCATCACCGTCACCTCTGGCCCGGCTTGAACACGCTCAAGGTCGGTGATGCCTGGCAACCGGCGGAAATCGCCAATCAAATCGCCCTCACGCGCCGCTATCCCGGTCCCGGCCACATTCATTGGAGCGTTAACGCGCTCATGAAAAATTCCGCGCTCGACCTCGCACTGGACCGCAATGTCTATAAGGAGCCGGCGCTCATCCCCGCCAGCCCGTGGCTGGATGCCACCTCGCCGCCGCCGCCGAAACTTTCGGTGGACGTTTGGGGACAATCCACCCACGCGCAATGGCAGTCCGGCGTGGGCAAATCCGCCACGTGGTGGGTCTGGCAAACGCGCGCCAACGGTGTCTGGACCACGCAGATCTTTCCCGCCGCCCGCACCGATGCGTATCTCGAAAACGCCAGCCCCAACGCCGTGGCGATTCGCTCCGTTGACCGCGTGGGAAATCTAAGCGAACCCGTCGTCTGGACGCCGAAGAAATATTCCACGCCCGTCATCAATCGCGGGCTGAAGACATTGAAACCGGAAGAGGAAAAAAGCTCCAAACCCCAGGCTCCAAGCACCAAGGAAAAATGAAGAATGAAGAATGAAGCAAGACAACTGAGCGGACTTTTGGCGGCTATATTTTCCAATTCATCCTTCTTCATTCATCCTTCTTCCTTGGCTTGTTGTGGTTTTGGAAGGGCTGTAAGCCGATTTCTGTCTGCGCCTTGCGGCGGAGAGAATCATTTGTCTCAGCGATCAATACCCGGAATCCGTCCGCTTTCGCGGCGCGGGA
>Ga0207083_1060_pt1 | contig 19940 bp, 29 predicted proteins | sample Alteio_BWMinHeat_57_FD_153516 | JGI IMG/M metagenome (GOLD analysis project Ga0207083, IMG submission 153516) | Enriched cells from forest soil in Barre Woods Harvard Forest LTER site, Petersham, Massachusetts, United States -... | ecosystem: Environmental > Terrestrial > Soil > Temperate forest >... | reverse complement strand
GCCTGTTGCGTCACCTGTGATTGCAGAGCAAACGGTGGGGCTGGACGTTGGATTGACTCATGCTTTGATAGACAGTACAGGGCACAAGACGGATAACCCCCGATTTTTGCAAAAAAGCTTATATCGTCTTGGTTTAGAACAAAAAAAATGGGCAAGAAATAAAAAAGATTCGGCAAATCGCACCAAACAGCGGCGTCGAGTAGCATTGCTTCATGAAAAGACGAGAAATCGTCGGCATGACTTTATTCATCAGGAAACTACAAAGTTGGCTGTCAAAAACCACGCGACCAGCTTTGCAGTTGAAGATTTGCATATCAAGGGAATGGTCAAGAATCGCAAGTTGTCACGCGCGATACATGATGTGGGTTGGGGAAAGTTCCTAACCCTATTGACTTACAAATGTGAACGGCACGGAAAAAATCTGATTACAATCGGTCGGTTCGCTCCGAGCTCAAAATGCTGCCATGTGTGTGGTTACCACAACAAGGTGCTGCCGTTATCTGTGCGTGAGTGGGAGTGCCCAATGTGTTTGACCATCCATGATAGGGACATCAATGCGGCGAAGAATATTCGTCTCATGGGGTTAGCTGATTCGCCAGGACATGGTGATTGTGTAAAGAGTTCCTCTGTGGCTATACTGGTCAGCGCCAGTGCTACAGCGAAAGGCGTGGAGTCTTTCTCTGCGTAGGTCGCAAGAAGCCCCCACTAGAACGATGTAATCGTTTGGGGGTGGGAGTATGTCACGGTATTTTCAATAGAATTGCAGATTTTCAGGAAGAATCATGCAATTATCAAGGATTGAAACGGCCCCATTATGTTCAACAGATATTATGTTTGCAATAGAGAAAGAGCTAATTCCTATCGAAGAAATACTACAAGAGAGCTTTAATCGGGTAGAGACAAAGGCTTCAGCGATGTGGGCTGTTTACGTGACTCAGTACGCCAATATGTTGTTAGTTTTATGCCAAAAGAAGAGGGTGTTTTGTCGATTGATGAAACGGGATTTTTGAAGAAAGGCAACAAATCCGCAGGTGTTGGACGGCAATATACGGGCACTGATTGATCGCGAACTTTATATTCCACAAGATTGGTTCAAAGATAGACCTCGTTGTAAAGAAGCAGGAATTCCAGACATACTTGGGTTTAAAAAGAAGCCTGACTTGGCACAAGAGATGTTACAACGCGCTTTTGATAATCACATTAAACCTGCTTGGGTATTAGGGGATGAAGTATATAGCGCTTATAAGCTAAGAGCATTTTTAGAAAGTTATCTACAGCCTTACGTATTGGCTGTTGCATCAAATTGCTCTATTACAGTTAGTTTTGAACAATATAAAACGAATGAGCTGATAGGATCCTTTGAACTGGATGCTTGGCAAACTATTTCTGCAGGTGAGGGCTCAAAAGGTCAACGATATTATCAATGGGCTCGTAGGGTCATTAATTCCGATACACCAAATGGATGGGAGCGTTGGTTATTAATTAGACGAAATATTAAAGTCGAGTTCAATCTTGCCTCAAAAATTGCGCTTTTTTTAAATTATTATACTATAATTAAGTCATTACTTCATTTTTGGAGATAATATCATGTCCATTAATATATTACGAATTGAAGAGCAACCATGGGTAGAAACTTACAATCAAGGCAAAAGAGCAACTGAGGTTATCCCCTTGGTACTTCGCAACAAGGAGACAGGATGGCCATTGTTACAAATTAGTTTATTTAATCCCCCGTACACCTTACCAAACACCTCCGAGATTAAATATGATCATGTTTTAGGTGGAGGTAAATGCCACGAAATAAACATGGGGATGTTTAGTTTAGCAACCCTATTAACAAAAATACCAGGAAAGAAAGAATTATCCACTAAAAAGGCTTATCGATTTGATCCAGTAGCATTTAAAGAAGGATATTTTAACGTCGATCATATAGGTGATTTCCTTAGCGGCTACATCTTAACCCATAAACACATAGGGATGACAGTTAAGCATGAAATCGGAGGATATGGTTCTGTAGATACGCTGGACGTTTTAAATCATGATGCACTGTCAGCTGAAGATGTCGATAAATTTAACGCTAAGATGATGGATTGCCTTAGTTTTGCTTCTAGCAAAGGCATCGGTTTGTCAACGACAGGTACTTGGCATTCTAGTGGCTACACCTTAGAACAACTCCAACAGTGTCTAAATAAAGAAGTCACAACCTTTACTGATGGTCAAATTATGATCGATTTTGGGAAATTTTTAGCGCATTCTAAGCTATCTGAAACAGCTGTTAATTATTTCGCAGAAATTTTTAAGGTTGACCAGGTACTAGAGTTGATGCCAAAACAAGAGGTAACCGCTATAAAAAGAGAGCTACCACAAGAATTAAAAGGCGCTATTGATAGTATGTTTAATTATGCGGATAAACTTCAAAGTGAGCCTGAAAAAAGCCAGGCTACAAAAGATTTAGCAACAGAGCTTCAGACTCGAATCAATCATTTCTTTGCACAAGGTCCAGAAGTATCTTTGACCAGCGGAGATTTTGACCAGTTGTTGAAGGAATGCGAAACTTTATTGCATAGTAATGATGCATTGTTTGTCAGCAAACCATCGTATAAGATTGTTCTTAATAATATAGCCATTGCATTTAATCAAGTAGGCGATGCTTTTAAATCAGGCAGATGGGCATCATCATTAGCCGCTACTAAAGGATTTTTTGCTCCCTCAAGAGAAGAGGAACAGATGCAACAGAACAGCAACCAGCCGCTACCTCGGACTCCTGGCCAATCGGGAGAATAGACCACAATGTGTTGATTTTACTAGAGCGTCGATCGATTAAAATTCAAATAGATCGACATTGTTCAAATATTATGATCAAATTCATGTGATGACAAAATCATATCAATTTTATTTGTAACCATTCACCACGAACCGACTCGTAGGAGCGGATTGTGGTGAATGGTTACAGAAAATAATCCCAATATAGATATGGATAATGAGCTAGTTCAAGCGTAAGCGTTTAAATAACCCCCTCTTTCTCAGGCATGATCAGCTCGGGTATGCTTCTCATATCACTTAATAGCAGAGGATCGATGTTATATGGAAGCAGTTTTTCAAGTTGTTCGACGGTTTCGGCGTGATGGATGTTGGCCAGCACGTATTTCAGCCAGGAGAAGACATCAACCTTGTGTTGCTTGCAGGTTTCAATTAAGGAAAACAGGATACTGCCGGCGTGGGCACCCACATCATTGCCGTGGAATAGCCAGTTTTTACGACCAATAACAAACGGCTTGATGGAACGTTCGGAAGTGTTGTTATCGATTTCAAGGCGGCCATCTTGAAGGTATACGTTTAGTGCGTCCCAATGGTTTAAAGAGTAGAAAACAGCCGTACCCAAAGGGCTTTTTGGTGGCACTTTAAGCTGCGCATCATCCAACAATGCCTTAATTTGGGAAAGCACTGGCATGCCTTCCTGCTCGCGGTGCATGAAGATGAGTTCCGGTGTTGCTTCTTCCTCTTTAAGTTTACGTTCCAGATGATAAAGCTTGCCAATTAGCTTCACGACTTGATGAGCCAGTCCTTCCTTTTTACTGACTTTGGCAACATCAACAAAATAGCGTCTGGCATGGGCCCAACATGCAACATGCGTAATAGGCTCCGTCTGGCCTAAGGCAACGTATGCTTTATAGCAATCAGCATGCAACCAACCTTTGAAGTCAGCAAAGAAATCAAACGGGATTTGATGCGAACGCGTAGTGTGGTATTGATAAACAAACGCACGTTTATCCGGTGGGCCACCGATAAACAACCACATGTATGATTTTTGAGTAGGTAGCCGGTCTTTTTCTTTCAAGACCTGCAGGGGCGTTTCATCGGCGTAGGCAACATCATAGTGATGAATGTCTGCTTCCATTAGTTTCACCAATGGCATAAGCAAATTTGCAGATTTGATCATCCAGTTACTTAACGTTCCGCGGGTGATCGAGATATTGGCCTCACCGAACATCGCTTCCTGGCGATAAAGCGGCATGTGGCGATTAAATTTGCTATCAATAACTGCAGCCAACAATCCAGGTGCTGCTATTGCTTTATCAATGGGTTGTTTGGGTAACTTTGCCAATCGAATGGTTTCTTCACAGTCTTTGCAGGCGTATTTTTTTCGGATATTTACCACGCGAAATGTCATTTGAGGAACAACATCCAGTTGCTCACTGATTTCATCACCGATATACGTTAATGTACAGCCGCAAGGACATTGTTTTTCATCGTCACTCAGATCGTGGATGTTTTGAATAAAAGGTAGAGACTTTGGCAATGCTTTACGGCCAGTACCTTTCTTATTACGGGTATAGGTAATCGTTTCTGTTGTTTCAGCGACAAGAGGAGAAGCTTCTTCGACCGTAAGCTTTGCTTCATCGAATTGCAGTGATAGCTGTTCAGATACGACGCTTTTTTCTGTTTTACGGCCAAAGCGGGCCGTACGGAATAAATGAAGTTGGTGTTGCAAGTTTTGAATCGATGACTCTTGTTTTTGAATTGTATTTTCATGCTGGCCAACTAGCGCCATTAAACGGGCATTTTCTTGTTGTAGTTGTTCTAGTGATTGCAGAGAAACAGTGGTCATTTTAATGCTTTATTTCTTGTTATTTATGGAAGTCATTATATCAAAAAATAAATCAAATATTAATATAAATCATCATCTTGTATTAAAAATATTGTGTAAAATCAAGCATTGGAAACTCCGCCATTAACTTGAAATCAAGGCCTGCAAAAAGCCAGTCTAATTGCTGATGACTAATCGTATATTCACTGTTTTCTCTCTTACCAAATTTGAATCGCCCTCGTTCCAGTCGCTTGTGATAAAGAACAAAACCGTTCTTATCCCAAAATAAACACTTTACGCGATCACAATCACGGTTATAAAACACATACACTGAGCCATCATTCACCGGCGTTTTAAATTGTTCGACGACCATGGCTGCCAACCCATTAATCGCTTTGCGAAGATCAACGTATTTCGCTGCCACATAAACTTTCGTGCTTTCAGAAAGTCTTAGCATCTCAGACCTCCTGCAATGCGCAGAACTGTTTCTAGAAGTGTTGCATTGAGTTCATTTGTAATGCCAACATGAACACCGTTCGGCAACATTAATTGTAAGCCTGCAGCCTGGTGATACACAGTATGCGATTCTTGTTTTGCTTCGACAAACTTAATCGGTGTGGGGGCTTGCTTCATTGTGAGTCGGTTATGTTGATAAACGAAATGTTTATAGCTAATCCCTTGCTGTTCGCAATATGTCTGTTGCGTTATTCCGCTAGTTTTCCATGCTGCTGAATGTTCCTTCCAAAAACCTTGTTTGTATAACGGTCTTGTCATCTTCAAATACTCCGCTGTGATTGAATACACGTAAGTATCTGGATTTATTAGACTGATAAAAAGATGGGGTTATTTAAACGCTTACGTTCAAGCTCTTAAAACAAGCTATCTAGAAAATACCCCCATAGAACAGCAAATATCAGATGCAGTGACTTTGGGTGATGGGCTTTTCACGGCAAGTGATTTGAGAGATGTAAATACAGAATGTCTTTATGAGATTACAGCACCAAAGACACCTCAGGCATTACGGGATGATCGTACAAGAATAGATTTACTAACACCAATGGATGTAACTGAATTACGTAATGCTACAAACGAATATACCCTGCTTCACCACGACCTAATATGTAATTTATTTTTCATGATTCTACTCTATAGTATAAGCCGCAAAGGCCTAGCACTTAGTTAGTATTTTTTCTACAACCGTCCATAGTCCAAACTAATGTTGATGCCAATGATGCTGCAGAGCAGAGATTTTCTGATCGGCCTCCGCTTCAGTAAGCGTACCTCCAAGAAATTCACGAACCGTTTCATCTAGCCAGAGATGCTTTAAGGTTACAGCATCATTATTCAATGGACGACACAACAGTAGCCGCTGTGTTTTGATTATTTGGGTTGGATCTTCACGATTTATCCGCACTTTGTTGATATTATGTTACATTACTTACTGATTCATTCGATGTGTTGCATTAACCTTTTATCAAAAAAATTAACCTGTAAATCAAAGGGCATGAACGGTTACAAAAAATCGTAAAAAGAGAGAAAAATCAAAGCTGCTCAAGAAGCTGAACAAAAGACTTTGTATGAAAAGTTTTAATACCTTGGTCAAGGAACCTGTCTCAAATATTAGCGGCTATGGCTTCTGCATTAGTAGGAGGGGTTAATTTCGGGTCTCTTCAATTTGTCCTTATAGATTTCTTTATTTAGGTCCTCAGTAAAAAATCTACACGATGACTGCCCGTAGCCAAGTGCTATTGCCTCTTCATATGATTCTTTGAGGTAAGCATAATCTGGATATGTTTTACAACGGCGTATAAATTCCTGCTGTTCATCTACAATTTTCCTACGGGTAGCCATAGATGAAATCACATGTCCAACGAATAATGCTATTCCGACGGCAGCCACACCCGTCGCAAAAAGAATGCAATTTGGGGATGATTCGTTTTCTACGGCTTTTTCAGCGACTGTGAGTGCTAATCCTGCCAGTGACAAAGTAGTTGCGAATGATTGATTTTTTTGCACAATGAATGCTCTCTAGAATTTAAAAATAATCGAATGTTAAATTTTTGTGTATTATTTTTTATTTGTAATAAAATGTCAAGAAGAGCTCAGAAAAGGGGAGGGGCGATTTTAAATGCGGTTAAATCTGTTTCGCGTGCCTAAGCAATGAGAAGCTAATGCAGATTTTGGCTAGTGCAAAACCAATGCATGAAGGTATCGGTGGTAAATCCTGCTTGTGTTCTATTGATGACACGTCAGTATTTGTTAAAAAAGTACCGCTGACTGATCTTGAGAAGCTACCCCAACATTAACAAGGAAGCGAGATGAAATCATTTTATGCCTATATCATGGCGAGCAAGCGAAATGGCACTCTGTACGTTGGTTCAACATCTGAGCTAACTAAACGAGTATGGGAACATAAAAATAAATTAATTCTGGGATTTACAGCCAAATATAATATTCATATGTTGGTCTATTATGAAACTCATGAAACCTATGTGGAGGCCGCACGTCGTGAAAAACGTTTCAAAAACTGGGGCAAACAGTAGAAATTGAATTTGATTGAAGAGCTAAACCCAGAATGGCGTGATCTGTATGAAGAAATCTGCTGCTGATTAAAATCTACTGGATACCGCGAGCAAGTCGCGGTACGTAGGCCGTGACGAGCAATTAATAGCCTCTAGGATTTGACATGGTAATGCAGTTGCATTACACTTAATGTAAGTGTCTATTTGAGTAAGTTAGATGAAAAATTCTGTGATTGAAGTTGAATCAACTTTAACGGATCGTTACCAAACTACTGTTCCAGAAACAGTACGTAAGGCTCTGCATTTAGGAAAACGGGATAAAATTCATTATACTATCCAAAGAAATGGAAGCGTTCTTATTACCCGCGTAGAAAATGAGAAAGATGATCCTGTGATAGGAGAATTTTTATCTTTTCTTGCAAAAGATATTCAAAAAACTCCTCAAAATGTAATGCCTTTAAATAACGAGTTATATCAACGAATTCAGTCATTTGTCTCAGGCGTTGAATTTGACTTAGATAAACCTCTTGTGAATGAGGATGAGTAATTGTCAAAGTTAGGGGGACTAATCATTAATGGTTGGAGTATATTCGCTCATCCAATTTTTCTTGAGCAAATAGAATTTCTATTGGAAGATGTTAAGAGGTTACGCCAGAAAGATCTTTTAGCTTATAAGAAAAAGAATAGCACAAAACGATTAGCCGCTATTTCAAAATTGATCTTTGAAATCATTCCTAATGATCCAACATTACCTGAATATAGGCAAGGAAATGCCCTTGGTCCTAATTATACACACTGGTATAGAGCTAAATTCTTTCAACAGTATAGATTGTTTTTTCGGTACCACCACGAAAGCAAAGTAATAATTTATGCGTGGGTCAATGATGAAGATACCAAACGAGCATATGATAGTAAATATGATGCTTATTTGGTATTTAAAAAAATGCTAAAAAAAGACGCCCCACCTAACGATTGGTCGCAACTACTATTAGGTGAGTCAAAAAAAATCTTCAAATTAAAAGATTTCATAAAGTAAATCCTAATCTATTTTTTAAGAAACACTCTGAACCAAACAACCGACATTGAGCAATTGACAATATGAAATATTCAATTTATGAGACTCCAAGAGATGCCGATTTAATGTAAATATTTTTCACTGTTTCACCAAATAGTCCAATGATTTTTCTTTTAAGATCACATAAGCCATCTATCAGTCGTGTACAGGGAAGTCGACTTTGATTAGAGCTATTTTAGAAGATACGGCCGTTGTTAAAACAACGGGATCTTGGCAAGTGTTAAAGCAAGAATATATCGGTTATCTCAATCAGCACTATTCTACGTTAGATGTGGAAAAAACAGTGTAGAAAGAGCGGCTGGATTTTCCAAATAGGGGTTTAGTACATCCATCATTTGTGCAGTACCATAAGTAATATCGTGAACGCAGCGAGCCTTTAATTTAAGATTGTCTTCGTACTCTCCAGCATAAACACACATGTTGCCTGTCGATTTACACGCTCTTTGTGCAATAATGAGTGTATCTTCGATAAGTTCTTTTTCTAAGTTATCATCAAAAAAATATCTGAATGCAATTTCCATAGACGGTTTGAATTTTCTTTCAAAATCATCCTTTGTTAACATACGGACCATATCAATGGCGTAAGACTCGCTTAACAAAGTACGCATAAGTTTTACCAGTTTTTCTGATATTGCACCCGTTTCAGCATCTGTTTCAATGGTCGTTTCGTTATTACTAATGCAACGTGCTACGATTTCAATGAGATCCGGATTAAATTTATAGCGTCTTGCAATGGCTGTAACTATATTTGCTGAACGTTCCATGTTGCGCGGATCGGCAAATGCTCTGTGTTCATTGGTCCGTCCTGCCAGACAGATGAAAGCAGTAAGAGATAATAATGAATGGACTTCTTTGGTGATCAAATGCCTGTATTCTGTTTTACCTTCTGTTTCTATTTTATGAATTAAAAAATCCATATATCCTTGTTGACGAATGGCATGTGTCACATCATGATTTGGTCGATAAACGATTTTATCCTCTACTGCAAAACGTTTTTCCCAATCGTCTTCGTAAGGCACGTTAATATAATTATCCACTAAAGATTGCCAGACCTCAGTAGGAGGTAATTCTGTGATATCATCCCAGTTTGGTAAATGTTCTGGATCCAAACGATAAACAGGGCTGCCGCACATCGCCTTGGGCAAATACTCAATACAACCATTTAGCGTACTCCCATGGGTTACGTTAATGGACTCTAAACTCAGTAAATGTTTATATTGCTCTCTCTCGGGATCAGCCATTTTGGTTTGTATTAGGACTTGTAATTCTCTGCGACATTTCTCAGGGTTGGCCCCACGTGCCATAAGTAACTTCACCAAATCCTCATTCCTACGGTAGACTGCGGTGAGCAAAGGCATTTCTTGCGCGTGATGGATGAGATGCGGTGAAATATCAAGCAATTTATTGATCACAGCAATATCACCCACATAACAGGCCGTTTGCAATGATTGACCGACTTCTCCTAGCTCAGCATCAGACATAGTGCCTTTTTCTGTTGGGTTATTTAATGGACCAAGAAGTTCTTCAATCATTTTTTTATTGTGAGTAAAAACAGCATAATTCAAACGTACACGTGAGTTTGCATCTGCGGGTAGTTTAAAACGAGGCTCTGTATCAGGAACACGCTCTACAATGATCCCTTTGCTTCTCTGAGCTTCTTGCAATTTTTCGATCCCATTTTGCGCATCAATATTACCCATTGATGCTGCATTTTCTGCTGCTTGCCAGTCTGATTCTTCAATGACAATTTTAACTACTCGAATATTTTCATGACGTCCTATCAATATCTCATTGTAGGGTCTTTTTTGGCCATGCACTTCGATGGTATGCGGTGTTCTAGCCATAAGCGATTGTGGTGTATAACCGTGATGGTGTTCTAATGGGTATTTACTTTTAGCAGGGTCCAGCGAATATACTTCAGAATCAGCTAAATACATTTTCAATGCATTATCTATTTGCCGGCGAATTTCAATCGGGTTTCTTTCTTCTGATAATACATAAATAAGCCCTGCCAAGATTTTGGCAGATACATCGTTTCTACTTAAACAATGAAAAAAAGTATCGAGTATTGCTTTGGAATTGTGTTTCATCGTAGCTGACCAAATATCTCGTGGAGCGGTAAAAATGATTTGATGTGGGTCAAACTCCAATATTAATTTGGCTTGTAGTGTAGATGGGTTGACTCTAAAATACGTTAATTCGCCTCCAGTCATGCAGGCAGAAAGGTAAGGGCTATGCCCAAAGAGCAAGTCTTCCTGTTTTACTTCTGATTCTGAGAGGATGGCGGATAAAAATCGATTTAGCTTGCGGTCACTAACCGTATGTGCAACCATGCCGGGCCCAGCCTCACCAACACTGTCGGCATGTTTTCTTCTCTGTTGATACTGCACAAGCTCCCAAGAAAGAGCTGCCTTTTGCATATGTGTAGCAACCAGATTGGCTATTTCTTCAATGGGAGAATCAGCTGTTAGTCCTGTATCCAGAAATTTTCTATGTGGGTTCTTCCCGAAAAGTATATCCTTTACCAATGGATTGTTATAAACCTGTGTAAACTCCTCTATAGTAAAAGGCAATTTGGTAGAGGGTGCCATGATGTGTGGAGAATCTCCTGATAATTCCCTCCGAAAACGTGTTTTAAAGAATCCAAATCTAGCCATATTATCCCCTAAATGTATATTTATTATACCTGTATATGTTTATCTATCAAAGACTCAGATGATTATTTATATTTCATTTAAGTATTTATTTATTTTATTTGTGTATTATTTGTACTGATTATACCAGGGTGATTTAATCAAATAAAATGAATTAAATTGATTGTCTTAATAGATTTAATTAATGAATGGAATGCATAAGGTAGAAGAATTTATTAAGGATACCTATTTACATTGCAAATTTATTGGGTATTCAACCGGCTGTTTTTAAGTCTTAAAATGATTTCCCCGTTGCATCACTGAAATAGGTAACCCGAGATAATCTAAATAGAGTCAAAATCAGTGATTCGTTGCATCATAAGGTTGAGGGTTAGAGTGCTATGTGGGTGAGTGAAGTGCCCCCGGATTTGGGGAAGAGCTAAGTACTATAGTGTCTACATGGGTATTTTGATATTTTGAACGGTTTACATAACTACTTGATTCTAAATGGTGGCCAGAGGCAGAATCGAACTGCCGACACGAGGATTTTCAGTCCGACATGTAAATTATAACTTATTGATTTTTAATTAATGCCTCTGGAAAACACTGCAAATGGCGTACAATGTCTAACGATGTCGTACTCAAACACGCAAATCTCACGCAAGGATATATTCAACCCCATGTGCATACATCAAGCGTAGTAATTTGAGATTTGCACCTCTCGGGTGTACTTCCCCCCTTTCCCATTTTTGATAAGTGGATGGCGTCACGTTCAATACCCTAGCCATGACTGCTTGACTTAGTTTTTCTTTCAGCCGCATTTTTTTGATCTCAGAAGATTCAAGTGTTTTCACTTCACATAAATTTAAAATCTCGATCTCTTTGATCGTAATGGGGTGAAGTCGCAGATCTTTCGCTGTTTCTAACATTGTGTCAATAATATTACTCTTACTCATCGCTCACCTCTATCAGAGTTCCATCTTTTATGAATTGCATCAGTTCATTTTCTGAATACGTAAATAGTGCTTTGGCAATTATTTTTATTGCTTTCTCTTCATTCTGGGAGATATTGCTTTTCTCATTTTTTTCAAAACCGTACACATAGAAACAATGGTGTCCTTTTTTAAAAGCTACAATAGTTCTAGCACTTCCACTTTTGCCTCTGCCTTTGTTGGCAACACGTTTTTTTATAACTCCACCACCATAATCAGCCTCAAAACGTCCCTCCATTATCTCTTTGGCAGCATTAAAAAGAGACTCGTTATTTACCTCGTTTTTACTAGCCCATTTTGCAAATATCTTTGTTTTTATTATTCTCATTAAATAACTCATTTGTGGTAATTATTACTATAGCAATTTTTACTATAGTAAGCAATTCTTTCTCTCGCCTGTTCAACACGATCAGCATAATTACAACTAATTGACAAGTTTTCAAGCAAACCATAAACTGTGCGAAAAATAATCTAATGGTGAGCATATGAAAAGACTTTTAATGGCTCTCTTCTTCTTTCCTTCCTTATCCTTTGCTGTTTCTGCAACTTGTGACTTTCCCTGGGAATCAATTAAAGCCCCTGTATCAGGATGGAATGTTGTAGCACAATTGTGCCGATTGTCTGTACCTCATGGGTGGTTGATTTATACTGCGGCTGGCACGGTAGGCGCAACTATATTTATGGCAGATGAAAATCATGAGTGGACCTTATAAAACAACATGCCTTAGCGATCAATGGTCCTTTGGGTATAGGAATTTCAACAAGCCTATTTCCCAATTCCTGAAAGTATCATGACCTGAGTATTAGCAACAACAGAATCAAACCTATCGTGTATTATCACAATCCAACCCATTATCATGAAAAATCGACGCTACCCACTTGTTAAGACCGCATTTTTCTGTGCGATTTATACCCATCAATAATCTAGGGACGATAAGAGCCCGCATACATTTCATAACTGATAGAACCATCCGACAGGCGCTCCATTCGATGTGTGGATACCGCAGGTCTTGCAATATAGCGACATAATCGCTCAACTTTGTCTCGCTGGTGTGATTTTGCACTAACTCCGGCATGAAGAGAAAATCCTCCGCCTTTTGCCAACGTTTGACCATTTATCTCGTCAGCCTCTTCGTCCCTGGCGGGTAACGTCTTTAGCGTAAAAACCTTTTTGCCACGCTGCGAGCCAACGGCAACTCGGTATGTGATGGAGCTACCCTGGAGATAATTTTGCATATCATCGTCAAAACCATCTAGCAGCAGACTTCCCTCATGCGTATCCCTTTTAAGATACCCAGCTCGTTCCAGAAGACGAGCGATTCGCTCACTAATCCGGTGTAGCAGTCTCTGGTTTTCTACGATCCATCAATTGCATTTAAACCATCAAAGTAATAGAGAGGCCATTGGATAAATGACATAGGGGTCTAACTCTTCATAACTTTTCCCATGCTTTTCTATATATTCATTCCTGGCAATATGTCCAAAAAGAAACGCTTTCTTACATACTTTAGAAATTTGTACCGCTTCTAGTCGTGAAGGTTGAATAAAACTTACAATGAGTAAACAAATCTCTAACGGTAGACCAGCTGTTTGTGTCGAATCAGGATTCCACATCAACAATAATCCTAGAGCAGCTTGTTCAGCAAATTTTTTTTCTTCTTTACAAACAAGACGTCTAGCTATTTTGGCCTGATTAGACCGATGAATTCGTGTATTTTCAGCCATAGTAAAATCAATGGATTGTTTAAGTGTAATAAGCATTGGTGTTCCTTTATCATAGAATGTTAGCTAATAGCTCAGGGTAAGATCATCTTATATTATCAAACGCATAATTGCTTTGTAGTTTTTTACTTTTTAGGTAGCTCACGCAAAAGTCACGAAGGGATATTTTGACTCTTTATTGAGAACCATGGAAAAATATAACGATCTCATCTATAATCTTACCAGTAAGATTAATTGGAGAGTGCTAATGAATAAACTAGCAACAACAAAATTATCCTCTAAGGGGCAAGTTGTGATTCCTGAGGAAATTAGAAATAAAATGAAACTCCATACAGGAGATCAATTTTTGGTTGTGGCTGAAAAAGATGTCGTAATTTTAAAATCAATTACTCCACCTGATTTGCGTGAATATACTTCTCTCATTAAAAAAACTCGCTTAGCTGCAAAAAAAGCAGGATTGACAAAAGATGCCATCAAAGATGCTATTAGACAAGCCAGGGAAAAATGATTAGAGCAATTATAGACACTAATGTGTTGATGTCGGGAATATTTTGGTCTGGTACACCTGCAAAAATCTTAGATGCTTGGCAAAAAGAAAAAATAAAGATGATTATTTCACCAGATATTTTAGATGAATACACCCGTGTTAGCCAAATTTTGGCGATTAAATATCCAGGCATCGATATTGATCCAATCATAGAATTAGTGACTGTCTTTAGTGAGCTTTATATACCAAAGCAGCTTTTATCTCCCATATCAAGAGATCCAGATGACGACAAATTTATTGCTTTGGCAATAGCAGCAAATTGTAAGATAATTGTTACTGGTGATGGGGATTTATTGGACATTGATGCAAATATCGGAATTGAATGTATTAAGCCAGGAAATTTTATAAATAAATATTTATGTGTAGATTTAAAATGAAACCAAGAAAAAGAATTATCGCAATATTTGCGCTAACTAATTTTCGATTGTAGCAATCTTAAATTGCATTCATTGAGGAGCAAATAAATAAATCATCTGACTAAACCAGTAGTTGAGTTAGATAGAAACAGCTATTTGTTCATTTTTTATATAAACTTTCTAAACTCGAGATTGGATAGCATGGTCCAGAGGATTTAGTGATAGTTGGTGTTGCGTAATGATTTTTTGAAGGAGCAATAAGAGCAGTTCAATGCTATTTTAAAGAATCAATCTCATGCCGTCTATGTTAACTATAAACAATTTGTGATATTTTTTCTTTAACAAAGAACGCTATTCGGGGCGTGGGGTAGAAGGAGCTAGTCTTTCAACTCCCGCCAGTGCTAATTCATTTTGGGGTTCTATTTCTAATACATGTCTATAATCTGGCAGAGCTTGATTATCTAAATTATAGCTACTCTCATGCCATGCTGCTCGCCCCAATAATGCGGCCACATTATCAGGTTCTCTTTCAATTATATAATTGTAATCGTCTAACGCTTCATCACGTGGTCCTAATAACTGAGCGCGCTGAAGTCTTGCACCTAAATCATCTGGATTCTCCGTTAATCTACTATTTAATACAGCTAATTGAGTTTCTCGTGCTTGGCCCTCTGGTCTCTGTCCAAAAAATCTGTGGTGTTGTTGTCTTTCTAAATCTAAACTTGTTATAGCATCAGGGGTCGAAGCAAAAATACGCTGAATTTCTGGCGCGCCTAGCATACCTAGCTCAGCTAACAGTCGTGCAACTATCGCAACTCTAGGTGGAGAAATTGCTGAAGTATTATGACGATGCAAATTGAAACAGGACTTCATAAGCGACAGGGGCAAGCTGTTACTAACTTTAAGGAAAAATTGCCTTTGCCACAATCAGAGCTTGCTCAGCATACGCTTAAAGATCCTTATATTTTTGATTTTTTAAGCATAGGAAATGAGGCGCAAGAACGAGAAGTAGAGAGGGCATTAGTCCATCATATGGAACACTTTCTTCTCGAACTGGGAGCCGGTTTTGCCTTTGTCGGTAGACAGTATCATCTGGAAGTTGGTAACCAGGATTTCTATATCGATTTGCTCTTTTACCACTTAAAACTTCGTTGTTTTTGTGTGATTGAGCTCAAAGATAAGGACTTTAAACCAGAATATGCTGGAAAAATGAATTTCTATCTTTCTGCGATAGATGACTTGGTGAAGCACCCAAGCGATCAACCATCTATAGGTTTAATCTTGTGTAAATCTAAAAACAATATATTGGCTGAATATACTCTCCGAGACATGAGCAAACCTATTGGTCTGGCAGAATACAGGCTTAATGAGGCCTTACCTGAAGATATAAAAATAAGCTTACCAACAATCGAACAGCTAGAAGCTGAATTAGCAAAAGACTTTAAAAAAGAGATTAAATAATAATAGATTATTATACTTTATGGTTAATAACTGATCGAATAAAGGAGTTTAAATGTTTCACAACATACCGGCTGCAATCCTAGAACAAATGAATTATTTGGAAAACAGGGACAAAGAAGAGATGTCTGGCCAAATAAATATTAAACATTTTGATAAATTACGTCAAATACCACCAGAAACGGGGCGATTTATCAGTTTACTTGCAGCGAGCTCACCCAATGGTCAATGGCTAGAGATAGGTACAAGTGCCGGATATTCAACATTATGGTTGGCTTTGGCGTGCATGTATTTAAAAACAAAAATTACAACATTTGAATTAGATCAGCAGAAAATAAAGCTGGCTACAAATACATTTGCTTCGGCTCAGGTTGAGCAATATGTTGAGCTGGTTCCTGGTAATGTATTTGATCCCTTGCCAAGTTATAAGGATCTATCTTTATGCTTTCTGGATACCGAAAAGGAACTTTATGCTGACTGTTATGACATAGTCATTCCCAATATGGTGGCCGGTGGAATTTTATTAGCAGACAATGTGATCTCTCATCAAGCTGATCTTCAGCCAATGATTGATCGTGCAATGGGGGATAACCGTGTTGATGCCTTAGTGATCCCCATAGGGCAGGGTGTACTTCTGTGCAAAAAATTATAAAAAAAGATATGGTATACAACCGGGTTAAATCACTTGGATACGGTTATAGTGCCGGGAGGGTTGCGCTTCGCTTGTGAAACAGCATTAGTGTTTAAAATATGTCCGGAAATTTTGCCGGTTCCGGGCTAAACCCCCTATTTGGGGCATAAAAACATTCAACACACGGTGCGGTATACCGAAGTAGCAGCAATACGATTTAAAGAGTTCTGGAATGACTAAAAACTGTCCGAAAATTTCCTAGGATTGTGGCTACTCCCCGTGTGCCAAAATTAAATACATATATTAATAAAGAAATGTTTGTTTAAATTATAGGCAATTATGTTATAATATGTTCTTTAATAATACTGGAGATAAATTATCATGGTTGACAGTGCAATTGACCGAAATAAGCCGATGAACTCCGATCGTTGGGTGGTTTCTATATTGTTACCATCTTCTGGCTCTGTTGTAAGCGGGGATAAAGCTTATGCGATTCTTGTTGTTGAAGGTTGCACAAGAATCCCAATAGAACCAAAGTTATTGGATCCTTTTAAAACTAAAACTTCCCAGATGCAAGGATTTATTCATGTCTATAGGTTTGACCCGACAGAAAGGGGTACAGGGGCCACTATTACTTCGCTTGCCGAATATAACAATCTCATATTGAAAGATAAAGACTGGGATAAAGATGATGGTAGAAAAGACCTTATCGAAAATACGCTTTTAGAAGGACAGCCATATAATGCATTCAGTATTTCTGCCGCCAAAAAATCTGTAGAAAAATGGAAAGAAAATTTGTCTGTAGGTAGCTCAAGTTTTTCCCTACCTCGAAAATTTTCGATCTTTGGTAGTGACGATGATTATGATTGCCTCACAAGAACGGAATGGGCATTATTACAACTGCAAAAAATTTATCCAGAAGCTGCTCCTCGAAATACTGCCGAACTAAATAAAGCTGTTAAATATATTAGTATTAATTCAGATCAAAATGGATCAGGTTGCATTATCAGCTAATTGGGCTAATTGGGTAGCAAGCAGCCCGATTGCTTACGGCCAAGAATTTTGAATATTGGAATTTTTTTACTATTTTCTGTAGTGCGCTATTGAAAACGAACACCCATACGCTACACAAAAATATGTCGTTTGTTGTTGGGCTGCGACTAAGGACCGCGCGGTGAAGCGCATTTCAAGGTTGTTTTTCAAGAGCAATTGGTAATCAATAAAAAAATCGATTTATTGGCTGCAGCCTACACAGGTGAAGGGTTGTTGTGATGTTCAGGGAAACTCCGTACCTTCTTCCAAAGAACCCCTTATGTGGAAATAGCAGCAATACGATTTAAAGAGCTCTTGAATGACTAAAAACTGTCCGGAAATTTCTGAGATTCCGGCCTAGACCCCCTATTTCAGCTTTAATTTGTGATAAGGTTTTGTCATTCTCGCTATAATATACGGCTGTAATTTTCACTGTTTTCGTCATTCCACCCTAACTTTCACCACTATCAAAACGAACAACGTTAACAATTGTGCCAGAGGCACTAACCGTTTTTTGCATGTTTTCAAGCGCTGTAACTATTTTTGCTCCGATGACAACAGGGTTAATTGCATTTTGTGGCATCGATGTGTGTGCTATTTTTCCGGTCACCACGAGTTCAAAGCGTCCTGTTGCCACTAAGATTGTACCAACTCGAGTCCCTACTTTACCTAAAGAAAGTCCTGGCCAATTGTGATACCCAAAGATAGCATCGACAGTTGGATTTTCCAAAACACCATCCATTATCATCGCCAACGAACCTTTTCCGCCCTCTTCTGCTGGTTGAAAAATTAATTTTACCCGACCACAAAATTCATCTTTCGTATTTGTTAATAGATATGCGACCAAAAGCAACGTCGCTGTATGGCCATCATGCCCACAGGCATGCATTTTTTCTGAGTGTTGGGATTGGTAAGGAAGATTTGTTGTTTCCTGAATGGGCAACGCATCTATGTCTGCACGTAAGGCAACGGTATCACCTGGCTTTCCGGAGTCAATAATCGTTACTACCCCTGTCTTGGCCATGCCAGTAATGACATTGCATCCATAAGACCTATTACTCGTTTTTCAAGATGCGAGAGAAGGGTTGGGGATGAGGGTGGTTCATAATTATCTGCCCTGTTTTAAGTTTAGTGTTGGTCGAACGGCTCATTCAAAGGATGAAACCCAGCAAAGCTGCAAAGTTCGAAGAGGGGGCAAATCACTCGTTATAAGGCAAACGATCTCGCCGGTACAACAGTTTTTATTGTATTTTTCTCCTATTAAGTAGTGAAGTGAATGAATCCGATAAAGCCAGGATTTTATCCCCCATCCATTGTCAATTGAATCAATGAAATGGAGTTTCAGAGAACGCCCTGTATCGAAGCAAAGTTTTCTTGAAGGGTTCCCGACTAAACGTCTAGCCACGAGTTAGGGAATGAGAGAGGCTTTAAGCATAAGACACCGGAGCGTTTCGCCGGGTTTTCACCGGCTCATCAGTCATGCTTTCATGCAAAATTAGCAAAGTTGAGATCTTCGGGCAAGGGATTTAGGTCGGATTTTTGTCCTATCGCGTGGGGTGCGTTAGGACAAAGGGAGATTTTGGACTGGATTTTATTAGGTTGGAATAGGGTGGTAATGCTACGTCACTGTGGATGAATCCTCAGTGACGCAGCTAAAAGTAACATAGATCAGGGATTGCCATCGATTTGGTGTATATGGTAGCGTGCATTACGCAATGGAAAGCGAAGCACCCAACCTATGTCACACCGCCCTCCGGCACCAAACGGGCAGTTGGCGCGCGCAGCTATGGAATATACGCGCCATCGACCCGAAAAGACCCTCCTGTATCAGGTGATTGACGAGTATTACCCCAAATTTCTGGATCATCTATCTGAATCAGACAAGTCACTTCCACAATATGTACAAGACGAATTTGAGTCTTACCTGAAATGCGGCCGGCTTGAGCATGGTTTTTTGCGGGTGCAATGCGAATCATGTCAACACGAACAGTTGGTCGCGTTCAGTTGTAAGTGCCGTGGTTTTTGTCCGGGCTGTGGGGCAAAGCGAATGGTGGAGAGTTCTGCATTACTGGTTGATTCCGTGCTTCCCCGCCAGCCGATTCGTCAGTGGGTATTGAGTGTACCCTTTCCTTTGCGGTGGTTGTTTGCAAGTGAACCACGAATATTGAGTAAAGCACTTGAGGTTGTGACGCGTGCGATTGGCACCTACCTAGTTAAGAAGGCAGGTTTTACTCATGCGACTGCAAAGACAGGTTCTGTGACATTGATTCAGCGATTTGGAAGCGCGCTTAACCTAAATATTCACTTTCATATGTTGTTCCTGGATGGGGTTTATGAGGTTGACTCTGACGTTGGGACCGGTAAGTTTCATGCGATTGAAACAC
>Ga0207083_1058_pt1 | contig 20123 bp, 28 predicted proteins | sample Alteio_BWMinHeat_57_FD_153516 | JGI IMG/M metagenome (GOLD analysis project Ga0207083, IMG submission 153516) | Enriched cells from forest soil in Barre Woods Harvard Forest LTER site, Petersham, Massachusetts, United States -... | ecosystem: Environmental > Terrestrial > Soil > Temperate forest >... | reverse complement strand
AGACGTGAAGGTCATCCGCGACTGGTGCCGGAACATTGATTATGGCCGCAACCTACCGATGATGGGTTTGGTGGACAAAAAAATTGTCGGCGCGGCGACGTTGCACCAGAGGCTGGGCGGCTGGAAACGGCACATCGGGCGCGTGAGCGTGCTGGTGCATCCGGCCTACCGGGGCCGCGGCCTCGCCCGCGGGTTGATTTCTGAAATTCTGGAAATTGCGCGCCACGCCAGCCTCGAACGCGTCGAGGCTGCATTTATTGGCGAACAGGACGCGGCCATGAAAATGTTTGCCATGCTCGGCTTCAACGAGCTCGTGCGCCTGGAAGACTACGTGAAGGACATGCAGGCCATCACGCATGACTACATCCTTATGGGATTGGATCTGCGCACGGATGAAGAGTACGCGGGAGTCGGGGGGTGAGGCCAAGGAAGAATGAAGAATTAAGAATGAAGAATGGGGGAACAAAATACCACGCTGCTTAAAATTCTTCATTTTTCATTCTTAATTCTTCATTCAAAATGTCCCCCGAGACCTGTCCCAACTGCGGCGCAGACGTGCCACGCAACGCCAAAGCCTGCCCCGAATGCGGCTCGGATGAAAAAACGGGCTGGTCGGACTCGGCCTACGCGAGCAACCTCGGAATTCCAGACGAGAATTTTGACTACGATGAATTCGTGAAGGAGGAGTTCGGCACCGGCCAGGTCAAGCCACGCGGCATCCATTGGTTTTGGTGGGCCATCGCTCTCGCGCTGATTATACTACTCTTAATTTTCTTTCTGCGTTGATCAGTTCGTCCCCGCAATCGAATCCTCACACTACGATAAACGCACGAATTAATCCCGAACTTCGAAGTTGAATCGGGTTGCGGAGGTAACGCAGGCTTTCCAGCCTGCGGGTTCTGGCGACTTTCCAGTCGCCAGTCCCGGAACACGGGACTGGAAAGTCCCGTGAACCCGCAGACAGGAATGTCTGCGTTACATCACTTTGCGCCGGCTTCGCCAGCGGCAACATGGTTTTTCAGGTTATACCAAATTCAGCTTGGAACTGCACTTTTCATGGAATGAGGGAACCGACGTGTCAAGAGGAGGTCTGCCGACTGCCAGTCGGCGATACAGCAGACAAAGCTGTCTGCGCTACAAGAGAGTTGCGACTGGCGAATAGTGCAATCACAAGCCAGAAGTGGTATAAATTCAAGGCCGAAGACAGGACGCGTCGCTCCGTGCGCGCCGCGAACGTTGGAGAGCGCCCGGTGGTTCACCGTGTTCGTTGGAGTTCACGCTTTAGCGTGCCATGCAACAAGCTAAAGCTTGAACTCAACGGGACGGCGCGCGCGGAGCGACGCGCCCTACCCTGCCCTCGACAGTTCTATGGCCCACTTACGGCGACACCACGCGGTAGAAACGCGTGCGGAAATTTGTTGCCGCGCGGTCGGTGAAGAGCATCGAACTGTTCGTCGCGGTGAAGTTGGTAAGGTTGATCCATGGCGCAAGATTTGTGGCCAGATTGGTGGTGGCCTGGATGTGGTAGCTGAAATTGGTGGCGAACGTGAGGTTGAAAATGAATCCATTGGTACGCCACGAGAATGACCCGCCGAACTGCGCGAAAGCCGCCGGCAGGTTGGTCGCGAGCACGTCGGCGCCAAATTCGCTGGTGTTGCCGCCCGCCGAGGTGGCCGTGGCCGTGAAATATTGCCCGGCGTAATTGCCGCCGTTGTTGGTCATCGCAAATGACGCATTGCCGGAGCCATCGGTCGTGACACTGACGGTGCCCAAATAAGATTGTCCCTCGCCATAACCCGACGGGTCATTGCCAGCGTTGCGATAGACATCAATGAAATACATGTTGTTCGCCAAGCTGTTTAAGGTTCCAGAAATAATCGTGCTGCCGCCATAACCAAAGACATTGGTGATGACGGGGTAATTTTGCATGTTGTTTGGACCGGCGAGGAAACCGACGTGGTTGGGCGCCACAATGGTGTTGCTGAAATTGATGCCAAAGAAGCCGTTGCTGAAGACGGAGTTGCCCCGGATGGCGTTGTTAGTCGTACTGGCATTCAATAAGAGCACCCCGGCTCCTCCGGAATAAGCAATCTCATTGCCTGCGCCCGCGCCCGTCCCACCGATGACATTGTTGGTGGTGCCGAGCTGCAAAAGGATATTCGCAATACCGTTGCCGAGGGCGTTGGTGCCCGTGTGGTCGGCGCCGATAATATTGCCTTGAACAACATTGCCGGACGTGCCGGTGTCGGAAATATACAAGCCATAGCCAAAGAAGCCGGAAATGACATTGCCAGCTCCAGCGACAGGGCCGCCGATGGTGTTGTTGGTCGTGTCGGCAAAGAGGATAACGCCCGTAAAGGCGCTGCCACCGCCAACACTGTGGCTGCCGTCCGGGCTTAGGCCAATGTAATTACCCTGAATCAAGTTGCCGCCGTTTCCCGGGCCGGCGACATAGATGCCATAGTAGTTGCCGGAGATGACGTTGCGCGCGCCGGTGACGGTGCCGCCGATGATGTTGCCGGGAGCGCCGCCGTTCGGCAGGTAAATACCGGCAAGCGTGTTGGGGATGGCATTGGTACCGGTAATATCCGTGCCCACGTAATTTCCTTCAATGAGGTTGCCGCTGGTGCCGGCATCCGTCAGGAAAACTCCGGCGGTGATGTTGCCAGAAATGACATTGCGCGCGCCGGTGACGGTTCCTCCGATGGTGTTGCTTTGGATGCCAACGCCAAGATGCACTCCACCAAGGGCATTGCCGATGGCGTTGGTGCCCTTCGCATCCAGGCCAACGAGGTTGCCCTGGACCAGGTTCCCGGTCGCCACGGGGTTGCGGGCATCAATGCCATAGTTGCCATTGCCGGAAAGAACATTGCCCGCGCCCGCCGCCGTGCCGCCAATGATGTTCTGCGTGCCGCCAAAAAGGGCAACGCCGCTCAAGGTATTGGACAGCGCAATTTCGCCGCTGGCATCCAAACCCAGGTAATTTCCCAAAATGACATTGCCCGAGGTGTTTGTCAGGTAAACGCCGTATTGGTTGTTGCCCGAGAGGACATTTCGCGCCAATGCGTTCGTGCCGCCAATGGTGTTTCCGCCGGCACCGCTCGTCAGCAGAATTCCCTGATAGGCATTCGGCGCGGCGTGAGCGCCGGTGGAATCAAGGCCGAACCAGCAGCCGGAAATGGTGTTGTTGGTCGCATCCGCGTAAATCAGCGTCAAGCCGTTCCAGTTGAAGCCGCTGAAAGAAATGTTTTTGACCTCGTTGCTGGATGAATAGATCAGGAATGTGTCTGACGTGAAGGTTTCGAGAATAATTTGGGACGCGTCCACGAAGATGAGCGGCTTGCTGGTGAAACCCGGCTGCGTGGAGCCGTCAATCACCATGCCATTGGCCGCGAGCGGCGGCAGATGGCCTGTAAGGTGGATGTTGAACACGCCGTTGCTGTAGCCGGGGTCGCTCACCGGGATGTTGAATTTGACCACCGTGCCCGGATGGTCCGTCGCATAATACATCGCCGCGCGCAAACTGCCGGGACCGAAGTCTGCAGCCGTGGTAACGATATTTGTCAGGGGCACGAGCGGCGAACCATACAAGTAGGCCAGGGCCGCGCGGTCGCCGGGGCTGAGACAATAATTACCCATGCGGAATTGATAACGCGGAAAATAGGACGGTTTGGGTTGTATGGTGGGCGTCACGCCCGGGTTGGTCGAAGCAAAATCCCAGCCCAGGTGCATCACGGACTCGAAATCATAATTTCCATACGGGACCGTCGTTGGATCATTTGTGAAAAACCGGATATTTGCCGCATAGCTGGCAATGTGGTTGGTCAGCACAGTTATATAATTGGTCGCATCCACCCGGATGTTTTCGTGCGTGAAACCGAACGAGTGCCCCATCTCGTGGCAGACCTGTGCGCGGCTCAGGCTGGAGACAGTGACCACTTGCGGATTGTAACCCGCCGATACATTGTCGAAGCCATTGGTGTTGTAGGCGAAAAGTATCCAGCGCGTCTGGTTCGTGTGCGGAACGAAAGTGACATGCGCCGCCAGCGTCCATTCGAGCAGGCCGTTGGAATAAGTCTGCCGCTGCGCCGCGGTGAGCGTATTGGTGAATTCGTATGGCACCACCCCGCCCGGCCAGGGAACATTGGCCGGGGTGGTCCCGGAATAGAAATTCCCCGCGACAAGCGGCCGGGGAAGAACCGCCAGAACCGCGCCAAGCCAGGCAACCAATAAAAAAATCCCCGGGTGCCGGAACGACGTCAAGAGAGAATGCGCTCGCATGGTGAATGGTTGTTTAATGGGCGATCTGGGCGGTTTTCCGCTTCCTATTCTGACGGTTAAATTACTATCATTTTGGCGTTTGTCATCCATCAAGTGCATCACCAACGGAGCGAGCACCGCGAACGAGGACTGGGAGCGCCGGCATCTTGCCGGCGTGTGCGTGTTCATGAACTCGCCGGCTAGAAGCCGGCGCTCCCAGTGAACATGCCGCGCCCTACCACCACGACTACGTTGCACACTCCGATTTATTGATTGCCATCCAGTCTTGAAACGTGATTTGATGCAACCCTGAAGGGTATGTCATCCGAGCCGAGCAACCGGGGTAGGCTCGCAGGCCCGCCAACCCCGGGCTGGATGATTCAAACCGGGTTTGGGGGCAGCGTGACCAACATTCAGTTGCATGGCCCAACAAGAAAGTCCACTCGCTTGAGCGGGCTTTGCAGCCTTGGCGATAGATCCGGGCGTCCTTAAAGAAGATGCTGGACAGCGCCTTAAACCAAGCACAAGCTCGAATTCTTGGAAGAAGATAGGCCATAAAACTAACACCGATTAATGAAACCGTATGCATATGAAAACGAAGCAAAAATTCTTCACCTGCGGCAAGCACCTCCAATTTAGAATGTCATGCATGATTGCGGCCACCTTGCTATTGGGAGTAATTTCCGATTCAGCGCAAAGCAGCCAATACCTGTTTACCGGGACAAAAACGAATGTCACCCTGAACCCTGGCCTTTACCAGATAACCGCCTACGGTGCTCAGGGCGGCTATTATTCTCACGGGGCTCGTTCCTACGGTGGCGGCGGCGCTGAAATGGAAGGCGAATTTAACTTTACGAACGTGACGACACTTACTCTTCTGGTCGGCGGCACCGGCCAAGCCGCCGATGTATACCTTGGTGCCGGCGGTGGCGGCGGCAGTTTTGTCGTCAATGGCACCACACTCTTGGTCATTGCCGGAGGCGGAGGCGGCGCTGCCGATGCCCAGGCCATGTTCAGCCCCGATGGTGGCCCCGGCTTGACCGGCGAGAATGGAGGAAATGGTTACAGCGGCGTCGATGGCAGCGGCGGCAGCGGCGGCAGCGGCGGCGCCGGTGGCGCCGGTGTTGGCGATCCCGCCGCCGCTGGCGCCGGCGGCGGCGGCTACACTGGCAACGGCACCAATGGCGGCGGGATCGGCGGCAGCAGCTACATGAACGGCGGAGCTGGTGGCGCGGGCTATTACTTGAACAACTATGACAGCCACGGCGGCTACGGCGGCGGCGGCGGCTGCTATGAGGGCGGCGGAGGAGGAGGAGGCTACAGCGGCGGCGGCGGAGGCGGTGCGCTCTCGGGCGGCGGAGGCGGCGGTTCCTACATTAAATCTTCGGCCATTGCGGACCTCACGGAAGTTTCCGGCGTCGGGAGCCCGGATGATTCACCCAATGGCGAGATTATTATTACTGTAGTCCACCCGCCTTTGTGCATTAGCGAATCGGGCAATACCGTGAGCGTAAATTGGCCAGCGATCCCTGGCTGGAGTTTACATCAGAATACTAACCTCGCCAATCCGTCCGGCTGGACAGCCAGCAGCGGTGCGAACACCGTCAATGGCACAAATTATTTGAACATCACCGCTCCGACTGGCAGTTTATTCTTCCGTGTTCAGGAGCAATAAAATGACAGCCAAGCGAGGATCTGCATATTGTGCGGCCATATTCAATTCGTGAAATTCGTGCCTCATTTATGCAACGGTAACTGGAACAATTTCGTTTTAAAGCCTAATGATTTTCCACTCTCGTTCGTATACTCAAACTGCGGATGCCGAATTAAATGTTAGGCACCATTGGAGACTATGCCCAATTTACCACGAATATATTTCGACGCGAACGAAACGGACGACTCCGGCCCGAATGCATATCTTTTATCCATTTTTGGCGCTCAGGAAGACATCCAACTGCTTGGCGATTCGATACGTCCGGGGATGCGAGTGCTTCTTTACATGGCAGACGAGTTGGAGGTTGAGGCGACACTGCAGTATAATAGCCAAAATCAGTATTGGGTTGGTCACGCTGACATGAGCACGCTTCGCCGTTTAGTATGAAATAATTGAAAACAAAAAAAAGCCCGCTCCATCGAGCGGGCTTGGTGTTTTCAAACAAATTTTACTTCTTCTCTTCCGGCTTCGCCTCGGCGGCGGGAGCGGGCTCGGGAGCCGTGATAATGGTGTCCACCCATTCCAAAATCGCGCGCTGGGCGGCATCGCCCTGGCGCTGTTCCAGTTTGATGATGCGGGTGTAGCCGCTGCGGCGGTCCTTGAATGCGGGCGCAATCTCCTTGAACAGGATGCGCGCGGCGTCTTCCTGATGCAACCGCGACGCGGCAAGGCGGCGGTGATGGAGCGTGCCTTTCTTGCCCAGCGTGACCATCTTTTCGGCGACAGACCGCGCGGCCTTGGCCTTGGCCAGGGTCGTCGTCACGCGCTTGTGTTCGATCAGGCTGCAAACCAAATTGGCGAGCATCGCGTTGCGATGTTCCGAGGTGCGGCCCAGTTTGGCCGTGCGCTTCAAATGTCTCATGGCAAATCCTTATTCCACTTTCGCTTCTTCCTTCGGCGCCTCCACCAGGCCCGGCTCGAAATTCATGCCGAGCGACAGGTTGAGGGACTGCAATTTTTCCTTGATTTCGTTCAACGATTTCTTGCCGAAGTTGCGGTACTTGAGCATCTCCTGCTCGGTCTTGAGCGCGAGCTGGCCCACGGTGGTGATGTTGGCGTTGTTCAGGCAGTTCGCGGCGCGGACGCTCAGCTCGATTTCGTTGACGCTCATGTTCAAGAGCTTCTTGAGCTTGGCCTTTTCGTCGTCCTGCTTGTCGGCGGCTTCCTCGAATTCCACCGCGTTCTTGTCGTAGGCCACGAACACGTCGAGGTGATGCGCCAAAATCGCCGATGCCTGGGTCAGCGCGTCATCGGGCGTGATGCGGCCGTCCGTCCAGATTTCCAGGACCAGACGGTCGTAGTCGGTGCGGTTGCCCACGCGCGCGGCCTCCACCGCGTAACGCACACGGGTGACCGGCGAGAACAGCGAGTCAATCGCCACAATGCCAATCGCCTGGCCGGGCTTCTTGTTTTCGTCGCTCGGGCAAAAGCCGCGGCCAATCTTGACCGTCAGCTCCATCTCAAATTTTTTTTTCTTATCCAGCGTGCAGATGTGCTGGTTCGGATTGACGAGTTCAACGTTTTGATTCACTTGAATGTCGGCAGCGGTCACGGCGCCTTCCTTGTTCGCGGAAAGCAGCAGCGTCTGCTCGTCGCGGGTGTGCGCCTTGAACTTGATTTTCTTCAGGTTCAGCACGATGTCGGTCACGTCTTCCGCGACTCCGTCAATCGTGGCAAACTCGTGCATCGCGCCGTCCACCTTCAACGAGGTGATGGCCGCGCCCTCGAGCGAGGACAGCAGCACGCGGCGGATGGAGTTGCCGATGGTGTGGCCGTAACCGGTTTCAAACGGGTCGGCGATGAATTTCGCGTAGGTTTCGGTGGCAGAGGCTTCATCCTTCTGCAACCGTTTGGGCATTTCAAAACGTCCAAGACGAACTGGCATATTTTCCTTTCAACAATTTTAATCTGGTTTCGCCGCCTGATTTATTCCCGTGGCAGCGAAACCCGTATAATTGTTTTTCTTCTAGTTTAGGTTTACCGGGAATAAAATTCGACAACCGCCTGCTCATTGGCAATGGGCCGGATCTCCTCGCGCGTGGGAATGCGCATGACCGTGCCCTTGAAATCTTCCTTGTTCAGGGACAACCAGTCCGGCACCGAGCGGCTCGCGGCGATTTCCAGGTTCTTCGTGGCGAGCTGGCGGGAAACATTGTTGTTCTTGACGCTGATGACATCGTTCACCTTCAACGCATAGGACGGAATGCTCGCCTTGCGGCCATTCACCGTCACGTGTCCGTGACCCACCATCTGGCGCGCGGCGGCGCGGGTGTTGGCAAAGCCGAGATGAAACACCACGTTGTCCAGGCGCGTTTCGAGAATCTGCAACATCTGCTCGCCCGTCACACCACGACGGCGCAGCGCTTTTTCATAAACGCCGCGAAACTGCTTCTCCATCAGGCCGTAGTAATAACGGAGCTTCTGCTTCTCAATGAGGCCTTCACCGTATTCGGTGGTCTTGCGGCGGGACTTGGGGCCGTGCACGCCGGGACCGTAATTGCGGCGTTCAAGATATTTCGTGGGGCCGAAAATCGGGATGCCGAAACGGCGGCTGATGCGGACGCGGGGACCTGTGTAACGTGCCATTTTAGTTGATAGTTAAAGGTAATCAGGGGTCAATCAGGGGTCAATCAGGGGTTACACGCGGCGCTTTTTGCGCGGGCGGCAGCCGTTGTGGGGAACGGGCGTCACATCCTTGATGGAGCTGATTTCCAGACCAATCGCCTGGAGGGCGCGGATGGCGGATTCACGGCCGGAGCCGGGACCCCTCACGCGAATTTCCACTTCCTTCATGCCGTGGGCCATGGCCTGGCGGGCAGCGTCCTGCGCGACCATCTGGGCGGCGTAAGCCGTGCTCTTGCGCGAGCCTTTGAAACCCACGCGACCGGCGGTGGACCAGCCAATGAGGTTGCCCTGCCCGTCGGTAATGGTCACCTGGGTGTTGTTGAAAGTGGCCAGAATGTTCGCGACGCCCGCGACGATGTTCTTGGCGTGCTTCGCCTTGATGATCTTCTTTGCATTGGGATCCTCGCCGAGCAGTTCGGCGGCGGTGGGCGCGGCAGGCACGACGGCCTCGACCGCGGCTGCTCCGGCTGCGGTTTTGGGCGCCTCGGCGCCGGCTTCGGCGGGCGCGGACTTTTTGGGCCTGGCTTCCTTGCCTTCGGCAGCGGGAGCGCCGGCTTCGGCCTTCGGTTTCTTGTCCTTTTCAGGCGCGGCTGGTTTCTTTTTTTCTTCGGACATAACAGGTTTCAAATCGTAAATCGTGAACCGCAAATCAAAATTCAATTAATGGATGCCGGTCTTGGCGTTCGGATTGCGCTGCACACCCACGGTCTTGCGCGGGCCTTTGCGCGTGCGCGCGTTGGTCTGCGTGCGCTGGCCGCGCACCGGCAGCCCGCGCAAATGGCGGATGCCGCGGTAGCACTTGATGCCCTGCAGGCGCTTGAGGTCCATGCCGATTTCGCGGCGCAGGTCGCCCTCGATCACGTACTTGCCCTCCTGGATCGCGTGCACGATCTGCGCGAGCTGCTGCTCGGTCAGGTCCTTCGCGCGAATCTTCGGGTCAATGTTCGCGCGCTCCAGGATCTCCTTCGCGTTGACCGGGCCAATGCCGTAAATGTAGCGCAGCGCAATGTCAATGCGCTTGCCGGGCGGGACTTCCACACCAATGATGCGTGCCATATATTTTTAAATCGTTAAAGGGTTGAAGCGTTAAAATGTTGCAGCGCACACGGACCATTCCGCTTTAACGCTTTAACTTTTGAACTCTTCAACGTTTTCACTGTTAACCTTGACGTTGTTTGTGGCGTTTGTTCGAGCAGATGACGCGGATCACGCCGCGCCGCTTCACGATTTTGCAGTGCTCACACATTTTTTTGACTGACGCTCGAACTTTCATGCTTAAATCTTTTTCGTTTCGACTAAAATACGCCCCACGCTCAAGTCGTAAGGCGTCAATTGCAATCTTACCATGTCGCCGGCCTTCAAACCGGCAAAAATCTTCCTGTCGCGGCCGGCCACAAAGGCGGTCAGGCGGTGGCCATTGGCCAGTTCCGCCAGGAACGTGCCATTCGGCAGCGCTTCCCTCACGCGACCTTCGACACGGAAGGCATCTTCGCCCATGTCAAAATCTCCGGCTCACCATCCGTAACAAGGACGGTATGCTCAAAATGAGCGGATAGTGAACCATCTTGCGTGACCACTGTCCAGCCGTCTTTCAAGATTTTTACTTCCGGCCGGCCCGCGTTCACCATCGGCTCGATCGCAATCGTCATGCCCGGCCTTAACTTCGGCGAGTTCTTTTTGCCCTCGTCAAAATTCGGCACCTGCGGCTCTTCATGCATGGTCCGCCCCACTCCATGCCCCACAAACTCGCGCACCACGCTGTATCCGTTTTGTTCCACAAAACCCTGGATGGCCAGCGAAATATCCAGCACCCGGTTGCCCGGCCTCGCCTGCGCAATGCCCAGGTACAGCGACTGTTCCGTCACATCCAGCAACTGTTGCGCGGCCACCCCGCAGCCGCCCACTGCCACCGTCCGTGCCGTGTCGCCGATGAATCCCTTGTAGATCACACCCACGTCCACGCTCACGATATCGCCAAATTGCAACTGCCGGTCCGACGCCAGTCCGTGCACCACCGCCTCATTCACCGACAGGCACGTATGGCACGGAAACTTGCGGTAGCCCAAAAACGCGCTCCTCGCGTCGTAATGGCGAATCCGCTCCGCCGCAAAATTGTCCACCTGCCGTGTCGTGACGCCCGGCTGGATGAACGCCGAAATTTCGTCCAATACCGTCTGGGCCAGAATGCACGCCGGCCGCATCAACTTCAAATCGTCCTCGGACTTGAGCCTTATGCTGCCCACAATCTCAGGCGAAGCGGCCGCGCAACCGGCCTTTCTTCAAAAAGCCGTCATAGTGCCGCATCATCAAATGCGATTCCACCTGCCGCATCGTGTCGAGCAATACGCCCACCGCGATCAAAATGCTGGTGCCGCCAAAAAAGCTGGCCACGTTCTGGTCCACGCCCATCTGCCGCGCCAAAATAATCGGGATGGTGGCAATAACCGTCAGGAAAACCGCGCCCGCCAGCGTGATGCGGCTCATGGCGTTGTGCAGGTAATCGCTGGTGCCCTGCCCCGGACGCACCCCGGGAATATACCCGCCGTTTTTCTTCAAATCATCGGCGATCTGGATTTCGTTGAACTGCGTCGCCACCCAGAAATAGGAGAAAAACAAAATCATCAGCGCGTAGAGGGCCAAGTAAACAAAGGAACCGTAGTTCAACTGCATGGCGGCCCAGCGGCAAAAATCCTGTATAAATCTCAAGGACGGGGAGGTAAACAAGCTGGCCAGGCCGTTGAACAGCGGCTGGGGGAACAACAGGATGGACTGCGCGAAGATGATGGGCATCACGCCCGCATAGTTCACGCGCAACGGCATGAACGACGTGCCGCCCGCGTACATTTTGCGGCCAACCGCGCGCTGGGCGTATTGCACGGGAATCTTGCGTTGCGCCTGGGTGATGGCAATGACACCGCCAACCACCATCACCATCAAAAACACCAGGACCGGCGCGGTCGTCCAGAAATTATGCTGGGCCGGCATGGTTCCACCGTGCGTCGAAAACATGTCCACCAGTCCCTGAACTGCATTGGGCAGACGCGCCAAAATGCCAATGGTGATGACCAGCGAAACGCCGTTGCCAATGCCGCGTTCGGTAATCTGCTCGCCAATCCACATCAGCAACATCGTGCCAGCCGTCATGACGGTGATGGTAACGAAAAAATAGGCAAAAAGATTATGGTACAGCACCAGATTCCCTTGAAAACCGCGGAAGGCCGATTCGGGCGTCAGCCAGTTGTGGGCAAAATACCAGCCCTGCCCAATGCACAGGAGCACCGTGAGATAGCGCCCGTATTGAATGATCTTCGTGCGGCCGCCTTCCTCGCGCGCCAGCTTGCTCAAACGCGGCCACACGGCCGTAAGCAACTGGATGATGATGGTGGCGCTGATGTAGGGCATGATGCCCAGCGAACTCACGGCGCAATTGCCAAGCGCGCCGCCCGCGAAGGTGTTGTACATGGTCAGCAACCCGCCGGCCCCCTGCGAATTCTCGTTGAAAAACTTGGCCAGCGCGTGGCCGTCAATCCCGGGAATGACAATGAACGCCGTCAACCGGCAGACCGCCAGCAGCATGATCGTGAACAAAATCCGGGACTTTAGCTCCGGAATCTTGAAGCAGTTGCCGAGGGTCGTGAAGATGGAGCGGAACATTGTCAGCCGGATGATTATTGCTTGGCCGGAGTCTTTTTGGCCGCCAGGCTGGCCGCCTTCTTGCCGGCATTGTCGGCGGTGCTTTTAGCGGCTTTCGAAACGAGGATTTCCACCGAGCCGCCCCTGGCTTCGACTTTCGTCTTGGCCGAGGCGCTGATGGCGCTGACCACCAGCGTTAGCTTCTTGGTCAAATCGCCCGAGCCGAGAATCTTGATGCCGTGAGAACGGCCATTGGCCAGACCCACCGAACGCAACGCCACTTCATCCACGCGCGCGCCGTCTTCAAACTGGTTCAAGTCCTCCACATTCACCGCGCTGTAAAACGTGGTAAATGCGGCGTTGTTGAACCCGCGCTTGGGAATGCGGCGGATGAGCGGCATCTGGCCGCCTTCAAAACCGATGCGGATGGAGCTGCCCGAACGCGCGGTCTGGCCCTTGCCGCCGCGGCCGGCCGTTTTGCCGTGGCCGCTGGATTCGCCCTGGCCGAGCCGTTTGCGGCGGTGTTTCGCGCCGGGACGGGGTTTCAAATTGTGTAGTCGCATAAAATTTTAATCAGGCCGCCACGGCTTCGGGAGCCTTGGGCGTTTCAACTTTTTTGAATGGCAAACCGCGGCTCTGGTAAATTTGCTCGCGGGTGCGCAGGCTCAACAATCCATTCAAGGTCGCCTTCACCACATTCGCCGCATTTTTGGAACCAAGCGATTTGGTCAGAATATCCTTCACGCCCGCGGACTCCAAAACGGCACGGACAGTTTTCCCGGCGATAATGCCGGTACCGGGCGAGGCCGGGCGCAGAAGAATCTTTGCGCCACCATACGTCGAATAAACTTCGTGCGGAATCGTGACCCCTTTCAATGAAACCGACACCATCTTGGTCCGGGCCAGTTCGCCGCCGCGTCGAATCGCATCCGCGACTTCCGCCGCCTTGCCGAGCGCCAGGCCGACTTTGCCCTTTTTGTCGCCCACCACGACGAGCGCGCTGAACTTGAAGCGGCGTCCGCCCTTGACGACCTTCGAGGAGCGGTTGATAAAAACCACCTTCTCCGTGAGTTCCTCGCCACCGTTCTCAAAAGCGTTCTCGCCCACGTCCGCCGGCTTGCGGCCACGACCGCCGCCGCCGCGTCCGCCACGCGGACCGCGGTCACGTGAATCACGCTGCGGTCTTTGCCCTGCGGGAGCGGCAGCAGCAGGAGCGGCAGCCGGCGCAGGTGCCGCAGAGGCATCAGGAATGTTTTCGTTTTCAGCCATGTTTGTTAAAGCGTTAAAATGTTTAAGCGTTAAAATGTTGAAACGCGCACGGACTGGTCCGCTTCAACGCTTCCACGTTTGTACGCTTCAACGATTTCATTTGTCAAAATTTCAGTCCGGCTTCGCGCGCGGCATCGGCCAGCGCCTTGATCTTGCCGTGATAACGCGTGCCGCCGCGGTCAAACACCACCGCCGAGATGCCCTTGTCCATCGCGCTTTTGGCCGCAATGGCGCCGATTTTTTTCGCGCCGGTCATGTTCGCGGCCAAATCCTTGGCCTCGCCCTTGCTCACCGTCGAGGTGGCGGCAATCGTCTTGCCGGCGACGTCGTCAATGAACTGGACGTGGATGTTCTCGTTCGTGAAGCGGACGCTCATGCGGGGGCGTTCGCTGGTGCCGGTGACCCGCTTGCGGATGCGCCAGTGGCGCAACTGCTTCAATTTTAATTTTTTTTCCGTTCTCATTTGTTCTGCGTTAAAGCGTTGAAAAGTTAAAGCGTTGAAACGTGAAGCGGACAAGTTCGCGTGACCGCTTGAACGCTTCACGCTTCAACACTTCAACGACTTCCAACGGGTAAACATTCATACGCTCAAATTACTGGACCGTCTTGCCTTCCTTGCGCTGGACGTGTTCGCCCGCATAGCGCACGCCCTTGCCCTTGTAGGGTTCCGGCGGATAGAAAGCGCGAATCTCGGAGGCGACCTTGCCAACGATCATTTTGTCCGGGCCTTCAATCGTGAGCTTGGTGTTTTCCTCAACCGTGACCTTGATCTGGTCGGGAATCTGGTAATTGATCGGGTGCGAGTATCCCAGCGCGAGGTTCACAACCTTGCCCTGGACGGCGGCCTTGAAACCGACGCCCTGGATTTCGAGCTTCTTGACGAAGCCCTCGGTCACGCCCTTGACCATGTTGTTGACCAGCGCGCGGCTCAAGCCATGCAACGCCCTGGCCTGCGCGTCTTCGCCGGCGCGGCTGACCACAATCTTTCCGTCTTCCACCTTGAGGCTGGTGCGCCGGGGCAGTTCCCAGTCGAGCCTGCCTTTCGGCCCTTCCACGAGGACTTTCTGCCCTTTTATTTCCACCTTCACTTTGGGCGGAATGGCAATCGGTTGTTTTCCAATACGCGACATAAATTTTTACCAGATGTAGCAGAGCAGTTCTCCGCCGAGATTTTTCTTGCGCGCCTGATTGTCCGTCAAGATGCCTTCCGAGGTGGAAACAATCGCCACGCCCAGTCCGCCGCGCACGCGGGGAATTTCCGTCGCGCCCACGTACCGGCGCAGGCCCGGGCTGCTGATGCGCTTGAGCCCTTCAATCACGCTCTTCTTGCCGTTGAACTTCAGGCGAATTTTGATTTTCTTCTTGGTCTCGCCTTCCACAGCCACGTCGGCGACGTAACCCTCGGAAACCAGGATTTTCGCCACGCTTTCCTTGATGCGCGAATGCGGCAGTTCCACCGTGGGCAGATGCGCCGCACCCGCGTTGCGGATGCGCGTCAACATGTCAGAAATCGGATCGCTCATATAAAATTAATTAAAAATTAAAAATTAAAAATGAAGACATCCGACGCGCCAGGCGCATCGTTTTTCCGATATGTTTCTTCATTCTTCATTCTTCATTCAGTTTTTACCAACTGGCCTTGGTCACGCCCGGAATCAGGCCGTTCAACGCCGCCTCGCGGAACGTGAGGCGCGAGACGCCAAACTTGCGCCAGTAGCCGCGGCGGCGGCCGCTCATGGCGCAGCGGTTCACCACGCGCGTTGGGCTGGCATCGCGCGGCAGCTTTGCCAGGCCGGCGTAATCGCGCTTCGCCTTCAGTTCGGCGCGGATCGCCGCGTATTTCTTCACCGTTTCCTTCTTGCGGTTATTGCGCTCTATCCATGCTTTTTTGGCCATACTATATTTTTGTCATTCTCATTCTCATCCTTCATCCTCATCCTCGATGAATGAGGATGAGCATGACGATGAGAATGATTTTAGTTACTTTTCAGCGAACGGAAAACCCATGAGTTTCAGCAAATCCAGGGCCTGCGCGTCATTCGGCGCGGTGGTCACAATCGTGATGTCCATGCCCTGCTGCCGCTTGATCTTGTCCAGTTCGATCTCCGGGAAAATGGTCTGGTCGGCCACGCCGAATGTGTAGTTGCCCCGGCCGTCAAACTTGCGCGGCGACAAACCGCGAAAGTCGCGAATACGCGGCAGCGCGGCGGCCACCAGCCGGTCGAAAAATTCATACATCACGTCCCGGCGCAGCGTCACGTGGCAGCCAATCGGCTGGTTTTTGCGCAGCTTGAAATTGGCCACGTCCTTCCGCGAGCGGCTGATGACCGGCTTGCGGCCGGTAAGCTGCACCAAATCCTTGGCGGCATCTTCCACGGCGCCTTTTTCCAGCGACGCGTTGATGCCCATGTTCACCACGATCTTCACAAACTTGGGGACTTGGTGGACATTCTTGAAGTTGTGCTTGGCCTTGAGGGCCGGCGCCACTTCGTCGGTGTATTTTTTGTAAAGTCTGGCTTTCATTTTTTACTCTCACGGATTTGGCCGTGAAAAATTTATTTACCCGGCGACGGCGGCCTCCACCGCCTTCTTCACATTCGAGATGTGCACGGAACCTTCGCGCTCAACAATCGCCCCGTTCGGGTTCTGCTGGCTCTTGCGCGTGTGCTTCTTGATCATGTGCAGGCCTTCCACAATGACGCGCTGCTTGTCGGTCAAGACGGCAATGATCTTGCCGCTCTTGCCTTTCTCCTTGCCGGAGATGACCGTGACCTGGTCGCCTTTTTTGACGTGAAATTTCATTTTTTAAAACGTTGATGCGTGAAGCGTGAAGCGTGAAGCGCAGGAGACCGCCGGGAGCGGCCCCGCTTTAACGCTTAAACTCTTTAACGCTTCAACGGTTTTCATATGACTTCGGGCGCGAGTGAAATGATTTTCATGAACTTCTTCTCGCGCAACTCGCGCGCCACCGGGCCGAAAATACGCGTGCCCTTGGGATTCATTTCCTTGTCAATGATCACACAGGCGTTGCTGTCGAACCGCAAAACCGACCCGTCCGGGCGCTTGATGATCTGCCGGGTGCGCACAACCACCGCGTCATGCACCTCGCCTTTTTTCACCGTGCCGTCCGGAGCGGCGTCCTTGATGTGGACTTTGATGACATCGCCGATGCCGGCATACCGCTGATTGCGGCCCGTCACCCCGATGTTCCAGGCAATCTTGGCGCCCGTGTTATCGGCCACATCCAAACTGGATCGAACTTGCAACATAAATTAAAATCAGGCTGTAACCGCGGTTTCCTGCGCGCTGCGCTCCATCACCTCGATGAGCTTCCAGCGCTTCAGCTTGGACAGCGGGCGCGATTCCTCGATGCGCACCGTGTCGCCGACCTTCGCCTCGGCCTTTTCATCGTGCGCGTAAAATTTCTTGTACGACGTGACGATTTTCTTGAACTTCAGATGCTGGAAACGGCGTTCCACGCGCACCACGATGGTCTTCGTCATCTTGTTTGAGACCACCTCGCCGACGCGCTGTTTGCGCTTGCCGGTCGCCTTCACGGTGTTGGTTGCTTCAGCCATACAAAATTATTTCGACGCTTTTGCCGCCTTTGCGGTCTTTTCCGGCTGCGTTTTTGCCTGGTTACGCAGTTGGGAAATGCGGGTTTCGATACGGGCGATGTCCTTGCGCAACGTGCGCAGGCGCGCCGGTTTTTCCAGTTGCGCGCTCGCCTGTTGCAGCCGCAATTGAAACTTCTCGCTATGGAGATCGCGGCTCAGCGCCCCGAGCTCCACCAGCGTGGCATCTTTGATTTTCGGATCGGAAAACTTCATAAATCAGATGGCGCGATGATGGCGCGCAATAAATTTGGTTCTAATCGGCAGCTTGGTCGCGGCCAGGCGCATGGACTCGCGCGCTTCCGCCTCGGTGATGCCGTCCACTTCAAACAAAATGTTCGCCGGGCGCACGACCGCCACCCAGCCTTCGAGCGGCGCCTTACCCTTGCCCATTCGCGTTTCCAGCGGCTTCTTGGTGTACGACTTTTGTGGAAACACCCGGATCCACATCTTGCCCTTGCGCTTCATGTTGCGCGTGATCGCCACGCGGCAGGCTTCAAGCTGCTTGCCGTCCATCCAGCAACGTTCCAGCGCCATCAGGCCGTATTCGCCAAATGCCACGGTGTTGCCGCGCATCGCCATTCCCTTGCGGCTGCCGCGGTGCATTTTGCGGTATTTTACTTTTTCCGGCTGCAATGCCATAAATTATTCTTTTCGTTAATGCGTTAAGCGTTGAACCGTTGAAGCGGAAGCCGATTTTAACGCTTCGACGCTTCAACCCTTCAACAAAATTCAACTCGTCGTCCCGCTTTCAACGGTTTTTTGTTCTTTCTTCTGCGGTTTGTTTTCGCCCTTGCAAATCCAGCACTTGATGCCGAGCTTGCCATAGACGGTGTTCGCCTCCGCGAAACCGTAATCAATCTCCGCGCGCAACGTGTGCAGCGGCACCCGGCCCCAGTGATACATTTCCACCCGCGCCAGTTCCGCGCCGCCCAGGCGCCCGGCCGCGCGCACCTTGATGCCCTCGGCGCCAAAATCCTTCGCCGTCTGCAACGCCTTCTTCATCGCCCGGCGGAACGACACCCGGCGCTCAAGCTGCAACGCGATGTTTTCCGCCACGAGCTGTGCGTCCAGTTCCGGCTGCTTCACCTCCACGATGTCCACATAAACTTCCTTGCCCGTCTTCTTGCTTAATTCCTCCTTGAGCTTGTCAATTTCCGAGCCTTTCCGGCCAATGACCACGCCCGGCCGCGCCGTCAAAATCGTCACGCGGCAGCGGTTTGTCGCGCGCTCGATCAAAATCCTCGGCACCGAGGCCGTTTCCAGCTTCTTCTTGAGCAACGCGCGGATTTCGCGGTCCTCAGTCAACAGCTTGCCGAATTCCTTTTTCTCGGCGTACCACTTGGAGCGCCAGTCTTTGTTGACCGCGACGCGCAGACCGATTGGATTGGTTTTTTGACCCATATTATTCGTCGGACAAGATGATTTTGATGTGGCAGCGGCGTTTGAGAATCGGACCCGCGGAGCCGCGCGCCTTCGGCTGAAATCGCTTGAGCGTGGTCGCCGTGCCGGCCACGGCCGCCTTCACCCGCAACGCTTCGGGCGCGAGCTGGTGCGGTGAGCTTAGGAAACTCTGGTACTTCTCCAGCTGGCGGTTCAGCGCATTGCGGCGTTTGTGATTGCTTGTGTTCTCAACCTGCGATTGCAGGTCGCGCACCTTCTGCTGCACCTTCGCCGTGTCCCATTCGCTCTTGAAAAATTCCGCGTTGGCGATTGCGCTGTCCAGCGTCTTGGCGGCAAATCGCGCGCCTTTGCGCGGCACCACCGCGAGAATCGCCTGCGCCTGCAACGCCGGCAGCCCCTGGATTTGACGCACCACCTCGCGCATCTTCTGCGCGGACATCGGGATGTTTTTTTGAATCGCGAAAACTTCCATAAACTATTTGGCCTCCGCCTTGGCTGTGTGTGCGCCGTGTTTCTTGAACGAGCGCGTCAGTGAAAATTCCCCGAGCTTGTGGCCCACCATGTTTTCCGTGATGAACACCGGGTTGAAAACTTTTCCGTTGTGCACCGTGAACGTCAGGCCCACGAAATCCGGCGTGATCGTCGAGCGGCGCGACCATGTCTTGATCGGCGTCTTTTGGTTGGCAGCCTTCGCCTTCTGGATTTTTACCAGCAGGTGATCTTCCACGTACGGGCCTTTTTTAATCGAACGTCCCATAAAATTTTATTTGGTCTTGATCGGCAGTCCGTTGCGCCGGACCACTATGAAACGGTTGGAATATTTATATTTCATGCGGGTCTTGCCGCCCTTGGCCACCTTGCCCCATGGCGACATCAATTGCTGCCAGCCGCCGCCCGACTTTGATTTGCCCTGGCCGCCGCCGTTCGGATGGTCCACCGGGTTTTTGCTCACGCCGCGGTTGATCGGGCGGATGCCGCGATGACGCGACCGCCCCGCCTTGCCCAAAATCACATTCTCATGCTCCGGATTGCCCACCTGGCCAATTGTCGCATAACACTCCACGTGCAATACGGTGGGGAGGCTTGAATCCACCGCCTGCGTCCGTGGTTTTCCGCGAGGTGCGGAAAACAGCGCCCGGGGCGGGCGCGGTCCCCCTTTAAAATAAGAAACGAACGGGCGGGACGCCCGTGCCACTACGCATCCAAAAAAAGATTAAAAAAGATATTGCAATCGTTTGGTGCTTTGATAGATTACCCGCTCCTCGACGCCCGAAAGGTTGAAGAGGACAGCATTGTTTGCGGACCGATAACTGATTTCCCAACCCGGGACAGGATTGATGGCCTGCCAACTTCTAAAAGTTGCTGATAAAAACTTTAGTTATTATGCCCGTTAAAACATTTAGACCGCTGACGCCATCCACGCGATATATCACGATCGCGGATTTCAGCGATATTACCAAGACGAAGCCGGAGAAGTCGCTGGTCGAGATTCGCAAGAAGACCGGCGGCCGCAACATGTACGGCCGCATGACGTCGCGCGGCATCGGCGGCGGCCACAAGCAGAAAATCCGCCTGGTGGATTTCAAGCGCAACAAGCACGGCGT
>Ga0207083_1054_pt2 | contig 20421 bp, 23 predicted proteins | sample Alteio_BWMinHeat_57_FD_153516 | JGI IMG/M metagenome (GOLD analysis project Ga0207083, IMG submission 153516) | Enriched cells from forest soil in Barre Woods Harvard Forest LTER site, Petersham, Massachusetts, United States -... | ecosystem: Environmental > Terrestrial > Soil > Temperate forest >... | reverse complement strand
CGACTGGCGCTTCAGCTGGTGTTTCAACAACCACCGAGGCAGAGTGCTCCATCCGATTTCAAAACCTGCATCTCAAAAAAGGAGAGCTTTCGGTGAGTGTTGCCGGCAAAGCGATCGGGGTGTGGTCTTCTGAAAATGCAGACTTTGCACAACTTGTTCCCTGCTCGTTCTTGACGGCAAATCCAGTATTATTTATGGAGCCAACGCACGCAAGCCTCATTCCCGGACAATCAGTAGTTGAATTAGGTGACAGTGATTTTACTGTTATATTAAGCGATCATCTCATTCTCAAAACTGTAAAGGTATTTACTCAAGACGGTTTTTTCCGCTCGGCTACGATTCGATAAGAGCGTAGTCGACTTTCCGAAGTGCTACCCAGGCAAAGCTTTCACAATCACACATCCTCGCTGAACTAATTCTTTGGCAAAATCTGCCCCATAGCCAAAACTCTCGATTTCATTTTTAATAAAATAATAGGTGATCCGATTCAAATCTTTTCCCCAGTTCACTATCCGAGTGAAGGCAAGATGATCCCAGAATTTGCCGTTTTTTTGGCCTTTTTTTGCTTTGGTGACTAAAATCGCAATTTTTCCGGAGATCACCCTCAGAAAATTCTGAAACTCAAGCCGTGCTGGGGCTTTCACCAATAAATGCAAATGATTCCCGACATTCGCGAACTGATAAATTTTAATTCCGTATTTCTTGGCCGTAACTTCAATTAAATTTTTAATCCTCTTTGCGTAGCGAGGCTGCAGGAGTGAGTGCGCTCCACGAGCCTGACTCGATTTTAAAATGAGGTGAATAGCGCGTTTTGGATCGAGTGGCCGTGCGATTTTTCGTTTTCCATCGCGCAAATTGCTTCCATGAAACAAATCCGGTGCCTTAAAGAGAGCAAGTTGCTTGAAAGTTCGCAGAGTCATTTTAATTGAGTATCACATTAATGATCATGGGGCAATGGGATTTTATTGTTAAGCTGTTGATTTTGATATGGAACCATCTTGGTTGAGTTCGTTTTTAATTTGAAGAAATGTGACCCTAACCCCAACTAACAACCAGGACTGACTGGCATACCCACAAAAAAACCGGTGACTTGAATGCCGGGATCATCACTGGCGAATTCTCCAACAAACAGCTACTCACTAACTCGAACAACTCACTTGAATATTCTTTTCCGCACCAGTAGGCGGAAGCGTATACTGCTCCGAACCAGACTGTTCATCATACGGATTTCTCAACACCTGAAATAGCCGTTCAATCTCCGAATAGTCCTTATTTTTTACCGCAGCATCAATCGCCCTTTGCGCCAGGTGATTCCGCAACACAAATTTAGGGTTCACGAGATTCATTCTCTTTTCACGGGCCAGGTCCTGAACAGAGGAGTTTTGAGCGGCGCTGTGATTAACTGCTTTTTGAGCGGTAACATTTTGATCATGGCTTTGATTGATGGAGCCCTGCCCACTCTGCTCCCCCTCACCCCGCAACCGGGCTCGATACAACTCGGTCCACTGTCTCCAGTCTTGACGAGGAAATCCGAGCAGATCTGAAAATATTTTTTCATTGGCTTCGTCGGCTTCAAGTTTCAATCTGCCCAAAACTCGAAAAAAATTGCTGTAGTCTACATGTGCCTCTTCCATGACCTTCAACAACTCGGCGATCAATCCGGCATCACCATCCTGCTTTTGTTTCAGCCCCAGTTTTGCCCGAAATAATTTTAAATACTCCTCATGAAAGGTTGGTTCATAGGTTTCCAGCGCCGATACCAATTGTTCACGACTCATGAGCGTACTTAAGGAATGAGCCAGCACATTCAGATTCCAAAGTCCGATTCCAGGCTGCTGCGAAAATGCATACCGACCCTGCTCATCCGAGTGATTGCAAACAAATGCGGGGTCAAACTCTTCCATGAACCCATACGGACCGTAGTCGAGAGTCAAGCCTAGGATCGACATATTATCCGTGTTCATCACGCCGTGAGAAAATCCCACCGCTTGCCACTTCGCGATCAATCGCGCCGTTCTCTTCGTCACTTCGGTGAACCACGCGCAGTAACGTTCAGGACCCGGTTCAACAGCTGCTTCAATTTCCGGGTAATATTCAGTGATCACGTAGTCCGCCAGTTTTTGAACACCACCAATCTGAGACGGATGTTGAAAAAAATACTCGAATGATCCAAAACGAACATGACTAGGGGCCATCCGTGTGATCACTGCACGGGATTCAGTTTCTTCACGAAAAACTTTTTCCTCACTGCCGATGATACAAAGAGTACGAGTCGTCGGGATCCCGAGCGCGTGCATCGCTTCACCGCAAAGATATTCGCGAATGGAGGAACGAAGAACTGCATAACCGTCACCCATCCGTGAATAGGGAGTGAGTCCGCTGCCTTTTAATTGTAAGTCCCAATTTGTTTTTCTATTTCCATCCTCGATAGCGACTTCACCCAATAAAATCGCCCGGCCATCGCCGAGGCGTGGAACTCTGACCCCAAATTGGTGTCCGGAATAAACCATCGCGATGGGATCGGAGCCGGGAAATAATTTCTGGCCGCTGAAGTACTGAAGAAATTCCGGGCGTGAAGACTCACTCGAATCCAAACCAATGAGACGAGCGGCATCGGGATTGAACGCGATGAGGACCGGGTCCACCATTGGCGTCGGCAAAACACGGGAAAAAAAGGCCTCCCCTAATTTTACATACGTGTTATTGAAGGTTAATTCCTCAAGCCTTTTCATGGCTTGATCTTACCTCATTTCAACGAATGTAGTTGTATTTTCAAATTCTTCAAATAAAGTTGACTATTTTGGTCAAGTACAATATTCTGTAAAGTGTAAGCAAATAACAGTCTTTTGTGACTTGGGAAATGATTTCCCTAAGGAGGCCAGGATGGACACACAAAGGTATTTATACAGTCTTGTCTTAATCTCATTTTCGCTCTCATTGAGCGGTTGTTTATTCGGAGAGAATAAACAATTCTTTGAAACCCCAGCAAGCGCATCTGCACTAGGAATCACGAATGGATCACCAAATCCAAGCGCGAGTCCCGTTGCCACTGCTACGCCGGACCCAAGCGGGACTCCCGTTTTAGATCCGACACCAACAGCGACGCCGCTTCCCACCGGAACTCCAATCATTATCGTGATACCGACTCCGACACCCGGACCGACAGCAACTCCTGCTCCGTCGGCCACACCAGTGCCAAGCCCAACTCCGATTTTAGTTGGAACACCAACACCAACTCCGTCACCGACTTGTACTCCACGTCCAACCGCAACTCCTTCACCGACTCCTACTTTGGTGAATCCTGTTGCCGTTACCGATGGACCATATGAGATGGCGGAAAATACTTCGATCGCGATTTCTACAGCAACACTCATGAGTAATGATTACGACTTGAATCCATTGCCGATCAGTTTTGTGTCGGCACAAAATCCAAGTTCAGGATCATTGAGTGTATCCGGTGGAACGATCACCTATATCGCAGGTTCAAATTACATTGGATCGGCATCGTTCTCTTACACGATTACGAATAGTGCAGGACTCACCGCCAGCACTACGGTGTCGATCAATGTAAGAGCACCTGCAAGCGCTCCGATGTATGGAGATTCAGACTCGAATCTTTATATCTACGAACCAACGACTCACGCAATTACCTCGGTTGTCGGTTTCAATCTGAACGGCCGTGGATTCAATAGCGTGCTAGACGTTGCCATCACTCCGAATGGATTGATGTACGCCGTGAGCGGATCCGCACTCTACTATGTGGATGCTAGCAATGGTGCAATGACCCTGATTCCAACTGCGGGTATTGCTCCTTTTGGAGACATCAATGGATTGACCGCGCTCTCTGACGGTCGTCTCGTGATCTCTGGAAATGGAATTGCGATCTATGACATTCCAACCAAAACCCTCAGCACCCTGCTTGCTCCAGGACGCTATCAGTCTTCCGGCGATATTATCGCTCTGCCTGATGGTTTCCTCTACATGACTGCAACAGGCTGGAGTTCAGGCGATCATCTGATCAAAGTGAATCCAAACACTGGTGCGACTGTGGACATCGGAAGCTTGGGCTACTCTGAAGAATGGGGCTTAGGTTATCAGGATGGCATCCTTTACGGATTTGCCGGTACTGGTAAGATTGTCACGATCGATCCCGCTACTGCTCACGCGACACTCCAGGCAACTACGGGTATCGTGTGGCATGGAGCGACTACGAATCCGGTACTTTGGTAAATGTTAAAAAGCTCACCAAGTGAGCTGAATTATGCGTGAAGGACATTCGTTTGTTGGACTCTCACAACCGGCGAATGTTCTTCGCGTTTTTAGGGGCCAGTCGACAGGATATATTGGCCAACTATTTATATAAAATTTAGGTAAAAATGCCGTCGTTAAATCGCGCAAATGACGGGTTGCGAAGATTTTACGCTTATGATCGATTGGCGGCTTTTTGAGCAGTGTTTTATTTTCAATCGGGCTGAAAAGGCTCTAGCGTGCAGGACCGTCAAGCGTACAGCCTGGTTTAACCGTCTGTTTGATCGGGCTACAACCAAAAGCCTGCCTTAATCCTGGATCACGACCAGCCAGCACTATTCGAGTTTTACCTGAAAGGTACCAAGTATTATCCGTAAGACGCATATCGGTTCCACAATAGGTACCGTAAGTTGCTTTTAAAAAATCCAATTTTTCTTCATTTTTCAAATTTTTACCATCGCTGCGTAAGTAGTGCGAAACCGTTTGTGTTCCCCAATAATCTGCCGTGATTTCCTCTAGCTGGCCCGAGAGAAGATTGCCACCTGATGTAACTCCATCTTTACTGTAGTTATCTTTCAAACAGCTATAAAACTTTGTGTAAGCATTTGGCTCCCATCTAGACGAAACGAGATGACCAAATTCATGACCGACTGACTGGCAAGAATTTGCAAAATAATATTCTTTCTTTCCAGAGAGATTTGAGCTGAGCAGGTCTGTCGAGCATATCGCAACTGCGCCACTTTTTATTACATTGGGATTAGCCTCATCACGAAAAGAAACATGAAAAGCACCCAAAGAAAACCACGAATTACATATAATGGTTGAATTCTCTGACAGTTTTTCAAGGGATGGTCCGTTTTTATTTATGTTATGATTTGAATTTGAGAGTTCATATGAAGTATACATTTGAGCTGGTTTAATCGTCTCATAAAACCTCTTCTTATCGTTTGTACTTAATGTACTTTCATTGATAGCCGCTAATAGATGTTCTTTTACCTTTTGTCCGTATGGCAGCATAGTATCTGCACCCATGCTAGATATTTGATGATTACTTATTTCTTCCCTTCTTTCATCAAGATAACTTTCAATTTCATTATATTTTGTGTCAGTTATTTTTTTTCTTAACTCTTCCTCACTAACTGCTTTTAAATTCAGCTTAAAGTGCTTGATGGTTTCTTGAATTGCTTGCTTATCAACTAATTGGTGAAGTTTTTGAAGTCGTTCTTCTCTTTTAGAAAAAGTCATTTCCGATTTAGCACATATCGCCTCATAGGGATCGTCACAAAAAGATTGAGATTTTGCATCGTTGGTTTCGCATTTCTTTTTTTGATCATTAATTTTTGAGCTGATTTCATTGACATCAGGTATCGCGATTTGTAATCGCTCGACAGCCCTTGAGTTACTGAGTGGGCCTACGATAAGGAAGAGAAGCAAGACCGTCATAACTAATAATTCTAACTCAAAAAAACATTGTAGAAAATCATGCTTTTTTCCAACCATCGTCAGGAAAGTGACGACGATAAGCTCAAATGATATTTGAGAGATAAGCCTTGCCCATGTTGTGTTTGCTTTTATGCTCACCAAAACGTCAAAACTTTATGCCGATATAACGTGAATATGCGCACCGCCACCGGTGTATGAAAGATGTCCCATTGAAGAATATTATTTACCTAAGATGGCGGAACGAGGAGTCTTTAGGTTTATGATCGACTGCTGACTGTTTGATCAAGGTTTTAGGCTGAGCCCTTTCGCTTTGCATCGAAGGATTTAGACCCTGGCCCTGCAATACATAAAAATATTAAGGTCATGATCTGGGCATAATCCGCTCTGACTTCATGGAGTACAGCCCAAATACCAACTTGTGGAGGAGCGGGAGGCAAGGGCAACGGCGATGTTCCCAGGTAAAGTGCAATTTTGGTCGTCAGGACTGCGACTGTCATTTGAAAAATAAAAGGTAAGGATACAAACCTCGTGAAAAGACCTAAAATAATGAGTACTCCCCCAACAATTTCAAATGAGCCAACGAAATTCGCTGCAAACGCAGGAAACGGAATTCCAATTTTAGTGAATCGACCCACACCTTGATTAGTGTAAACAAACTTCAAAATTCCCTCCCATAAAAATACACCACCCGTCATTAAACGAATGAAGATGATCGCTGCAGGGCCGTTAACAGGTGGATTTGCTAACCAATTCCAAAACTTATTCATATGAAGCTCCTTTGTGTTTTTAAGTATCCATGGGTAAGACTCTCTGGCTAGACTGGTTATTCCATGCAAAAATAAATAATCTTTTATTGGAATAAAATGAGCGTCCGGACAGTCCTATTATGAGAATGCCAAAATTTGAGAAGTCATCTCCATTCGAGACCAGAATTTCACCGCACCTTCCATCTGCCTACAATTTGGCCCGATGGCTTACTCGAAATGATGTTGATGCTGAAGATGTGATGCAGGACTCTATCGTCAAGGCCTTTCGATTTTTTAATGATGCTCAAAACGAAGATCTCAAGCCTTGGCTACTGCAAATCGTGCGGAACACCTCTTTTAGTTGGCTCAGAAAAAATCGTAATTTCGTCGAATTTACAACAGATGATCTATTAGAGAAGGTAGTTGAAAACAATAGAGAGAGTACTAGCACGCCAGAGACCCTTCTTTTGCAAGCCGCATCGGCAGCTGAAATAAAAGCTGCACTGGAAACGCTAGCACCCGAATTACGAGAGATTATAATTCTCCGCGAGTTTGAAGATTTATCGTATAAGGAAATCTCAACAGTGATCGATGAAAAAGAAGGAACCGTGATGTCTAGGCTTTCTCGTGCTCGTGAGAAACTAAAAGAACGTCTCATTCAAAACAGAAAAGGAGTGAACCCATGAAACCCGATCAAATCTCCCAAATGTTAAAAAAGAATGCTCAGGACCTGTCTTACAAAATGCCTTCGGACTTGCAAAAACGTTTGCTTGAGCGTTTATCAAACTCAGCTCATCAGCACTCATTTTTTTCGCCCTTTCTTAACCTTAAACTCTCAGTGAGCTTTGCACTCGGTCTTGCGATTGCAGCACTATGGTTTACTCAATTTTCATCTGCTCCCTCAACGGAAGAGCTACTCATTCAGGAAATTGTTTCCGGACATGTGCGCTCAATGATGGTTGCTCATCTTTCTGATGTAGTCTCAACAGATCAGCATACGGTTAAGCCTTGGTTTGAGGGAAAACTGGATTTTTCACCTACCGTAAAAGATTTATCAGAGAATAGTTTTCCACTCGTCGGCGGCAGACTTGATTATATAGACAGCCGTCCTGTTGCAGCACTCAATTATCAACATGGAAAACATTTGATTAATGTCTTTGAATGGCCCACTTCTCAGATTTCAAATACGGCACCTAAGCTATTCACCAGACGGGGCTACCAGCTTTATCGATGGACAAAAAATGGAATGAATTTCTGGGCAATTTCTGATCTGAATGCTGCTGATCTACAAAAATTTGTCGAATCTTTGTAATAAACCTAATATTTGAAACTCAAGTCATGCGCACATTGTTTTCGCATTAATACCATGAAGCACTGTCAAAATTTCTTTGCCGATATAACGTGAATATGCGCACCGTACCCGGTGTATGAAAGATGTCCCATTGAAGAATATTATTTCCCTAAGTGTCGGGATCAGAAGTCTTTGTGTTTTTAATTAAGGAAAAACGTACACGAGGCCGGCCCGAACATCCCAACCGGTCATGCTTGGAGTCACTGATTGAGTGCCCGCTGAATTAGTCCATCCCGCCGAATTCGAACCCCCAAAGGGATCCAAATGTCCGAGCCCAGTGATATCCATCGCGAGTTGCTCAGAAAAATAAGTTCGAAGTTTGAGTCCAGCCGTTAACGGGACCGACAACGACTTAGTCGAGGTGGGTGTTGCATCGCTTAGAAATGTGGACGACATGACACCGATGCTGAATGCCAAGGGAAGAAATAGCTGAAGATCAAATAATCCAGGATTACCATGGATACTGGTCAGTTCACGGGTAAAAATAAAATCAACCCCACCAGACGAGTAAGTGAAGCCACTTGGACTGGTAGCGCTTTGTTTAATGACCGTTCCATTGCCGCTGGTGTGGGTATAAGCAATGGCATCTTCCCATTTCTCTTCCGAAAACACTATTCCGAATGAATAACCCGTGACTGATGAGATCGCGGTGCCACCATTATTTTTGGCAAAAGTGTTCAATTGGCGAATTCCGGTGTTAGAAGCGAACGGAATGTAATCGAAATAAACTCCCCATTGAACGGCTTCAGCGTTTTGAGTTGAAAAGAATAATACAAAAAGCATGAATAAAAACTTTGAGCTAACTTTCAAGTCTCAATTGTATTTTAACTAAAAACTCACGTCAAACGTCAGTTTTTAGTCACCAAAAATCAACTATTGAAAAGAATCTCATTTCAAATATTGGCCCGATAACATTCGATTATAATCATGATCCAGTTGTTTTAATCTCGCCTGTTCTTGTCGTTCGTATCTCGCTGTTGTAGTGTTGAAAGCAGCGGGAGAACTCGTCGAATCAGTACTATCAGAACTGGGATCCCGTTGCGGCGGAACATACGGTGCATTTTTTATATCTGTACTGTCACCCCAAGCAAATGCCTTCGAAGGTATCAAAAAACTGAACATGATCGACAGAATCAAAAATGAAATCACTCGTTTATTCATCAGCCATAATCCTCAAATGACATTATCTGATGAATAAAAAAACCCGACAAGTGTGTCATTTGAGACAGGATGAGCGCCCACTCAATTGCTTTTAAGCCGTAGTCCGAATCCGATACCCAATTCCCCGCACCGTTTCGATGAGATTTGAAAACTCGCCCAGTTTCTTACGAAGCGAAAACACATGAGTGTCAATCGCCCGATCAATCACTACGACTCCGGCGCCTTGTACTTCTTCGATCAGTTGATCTCGGGTCAGAACGGTCCCGCGGCGGCGGAATAGTGCTTCCAGTAACTTGAATTCACTCGGAGTTAAATGCGTTCTGTTGTCGCCCTGATAAAAATCTGAAGAATGAAGGTTGAGACGAAATTTTCCTAAGATATATTGTCCTGCCGCCAAGGATTGTTTTTCCTCATCCAGATTAAATCGTCCGCGCAAGGAGCGAACATGACTGATGAGATGGCTGCGTTGATATGGCTTGAACAAGAAATCATTCGCACCTTTTTCAATCGCGCTGGCCAACTGACCGTCATCCAGTGGCTCAGCTAAAATCAGAATCGCCAATTGATCCGAATTTTTGATTTTACGAATTTCTTCCAACAGGGCGCAGCCCGAAAGTTCGGGCAAAATAAAATCCGTGATCAATAACTGAAAATCTTCATTTTGAATTTTTTGAAGAAGCCTGCGTCCATCATTGATGATCGTGATTTCAGTCGCCTCTGTTTTTAACTCGGCTTTGAGTTCGTCTGAGATCAGGGATGCCATCTCGAGGTCTTTTTCAGCGATGATAATTCGGCAGCTCATTGGGGACGAATCTATCAAAGTACTGACGCTATTGCATGGGGCGCTGCGTTTTTTACGATAAAACTTTGAATTTACCAACAAAAACCTGAACTCGGTGAACATGAATCAATATAGTTTTTAAAGAGTCATATTGTCATTAGAAGACCAGCGAATTACACTTAAGTTAATGTCATTATTCCAGGAACTGAAAGATCGCGAAATCGTTTACCAAGTAAGCGATCCTGCGATTGAAGCATACTTGAATTCTAAAGAGATGCGCACTCTCTATTGCGGATTTGACCCGACGGCAGACTCACTCCATGTCGGTAGTCTTTTTCCATTACTCACCCTCCGCAGATTTCAGGATGCTGGTCACCGTCCCATCGTTGTTCTTGGTGGCGCGACCGGAATGATCGGTGATCCGAGTTTTAAGGCACAAGAACGCTCGCTTCAGACTCCTGAGCAAGTGGCACATAACTTAAAAGGCATTCGTGCAGTGGCGGAAAAATTTTTGGACTTCACTCCCGGCAAACCCAATTCGGCGATCATGATCAATAACCATGATTTTTATTCCGGAATGAACGTGCTCGATTTCCTGCGTGAAGTTGGAAAATACTTCACCGTGAATCACATGATGGGCAAAGACTCGGTTCGGGCTCGTCTGGAAGATCGCGAGCAGGGAATCTCCTACACCGAGTTTTCCTACTCACTTCTTCAAGCCTACGATTTTCACTATCTCTTCCAAAAGCACAATTGCACGATCCAAATCGGTGCATCTGATCAGTGGGGAAACATCGTTGCCGGCACGGATTTGATTCGTAAAAAGCTTGCGCATGAAAGCGAAGCTGCACAGCCGACTGCAAATGAAAAACCGGCAGCATCCCATGCATTCGGACTCACTCACCCCCTCATCACCAAATCGGACGGCACGAAGTTCGGTAAATCGGAATCCGGTTCGATCTGGTTGTCTGCCGAAAAAACCTCGGCCTATCAGCTCTATCAATTCTTTATTTCATCCCCCGACGACAGCGTGATTCTTTGGTTGAATTATCTCACGTTTCTGAGTGTCGCCGAAATCAAGCAACTCGGTGAAAAAGTGAAAACTGAACCAGAGAAAAAAGCAGCTCAACTCGCTCTTGCGCGTGAAGTGACCCGCTTAGTTCACGGTGATGCAGCTCTTCTTCGGGCAGAGTCCGCGACGAAGGCACTATTTGGAACCGAGATCAACGATCTCGATCTCGCTACCCTCAATGAAATATTCGCCGACACTCCTTCCACTCAAAAAACGATGGGAGATCTGAGTGCGGGATTACCGCTCCTCGATTTGTTGGCCGAGACTGGCTTGTTCCAATCAAAAGGAGCCGCGAGAAAAGAAATTCCTGCCGGTGGAGTGTACGTGAACAATGAACGCGTGACCGATGTTGCCTACACCGTCAACACTAATCAACTCATTGCTAACTCTGCGATCGTGATTCGCAAGGGTAAGAAAAACTACCATGTGGTAAAATTCAAATAGGAAAAAAGACCCATGTTAAAAATCTTGCTCATTGAAGATGATTTGAAGCTCAAAGATAAAGTGACCTTCCTGCTAGAAGGAATTGTCGGAGCCGTGATTTCTACGGTCACTGATTTTAAGGCGGCATCGAAAACTCTGAGTGAGCATCCAGACATCAATTTGATCGTCGCCGACTATCGTTCCGGGCCGAGCAAGGACGTGGAAATTTTCCAAAAATTAGCCGTATTCATCGACACCGTCGTTTGTGTCGACGACTTGAACGATGCTTCTGCCACGGAAGGATGGAATCTGACCGAAAAAGTGGAACGAAAATCCCTGGCAAATAACCTGAAACAGGTGATTGAAAAAATCTCCGAGAAAATCGAAAATTCTGAGAAACTGAAATTTTGTCGGATCAAAACTTCGATTCTCCTCGAAACCAGTCCCTTGCATGCCGATATTTATGCAAAGCTCTCGGATGTAAAATACCTGAAAATTTTTCTTCAAGGCGATGTTTTCGATAAGGATGACTTCAAGAAATATACCGAGCAAAAGAAAATCGAGTACATGTACCTCCGCGAGGATTCCTGTCAGCTCTTTATTCATAAATACGTTTATCAGATCGATGAGTTCATTAAAAATCATCAACCGCCAACTCAGGAGCAGCTCACCAGCATGAATATGGTGGCTTATGAGTCGGTCCAAGAACTCACCAACGTTCTTGGCTTCAACAAGGATGTTCAACAATTGGCCAAGTCCCACGTACAGATGACCGTGCAATTCATGGACAAGAAACCGAATTTGAATCGCCTGCTTGCCAAGTTGAAAAACCAAAAAGGTAAATACCTCGCCGATCACAGTTTTTTACTGAGCTACATCGCCTGCGGTATTTCCACCCACCTTCAATGGGGTTCAGACACGACCTTTTTTAAGCTCTCCCTTGCTGCGTTCTTACATGATGTCGCGATCACGGACGACAAATTGGCCGCGTGTACTACCGTCGCCGAAGCAAAAGCATTGGGTACGTCTGAAAAAGATTTGAATATTTTCAAAAACCACCCGACGATTGCCGGAGACATGGTGAGAAAAATGAGCGAGATTCCACCAGACGTGGATGCCATCATTTCCCAACATCACGAACTCCCGGACGGCAAAGGCTTTCCACGGGCCATCGGGGCCAATTACATTTCACCGCTCTCCACCGTGTTCATCGTTGCACACGATATGGTGAAACATATCTTCTTCCCGCCACCAGAGGGTTTTGACCTCACCACCTACCTCGCATCCGCCCAGGAGCGCTTCCAGCACTCGAACTTCAGACGGGTATTGGTTGCAGCCAAAAAACTCGACCTTCCTCCTAACGAATAGCCCTATTTATAATTAAACAATAATAGTTTACAAAATAGACGCCCTGTGCTATCTTCCCGTCTCAGGAGCCCTATGAACCGCGTGGTCACACTCACCATCCTTAGCTTACTGCTGATTACTTTATCGGCCTCTGCCCGTGCTGAGAACGTGAAATGCGATGCTAAGTATATGGACCCGGTGTCTAATGCCCCCATCAATGGTTTCATCGTAGCGCTCACCATGAGTGATCAAACCATCACCCTCACCACTAAGGACAATACGAACATCGCCTATCAAATCGATTTTACGGCTTCAAAAATTGCTGAACGCACCTATGTCGCAAAAATCGGTGATCAACCCATTGCTCAAACTCCCACCGATAAGCAAATCAGTGTGATGATGGTCAAACCGGGAGATACCGATAAAAAATTCGATGGTGCACTCACCGACAACAAACTCGATAGTTATATCCTTTTGAATTGCAAACCGATCATCCCGACCAAACCCAGCACTCTATGAAAATATCCGTTCTTGCTCTTCTTCTCTTGAATTTGTTTATGCTACTCCCTCATGCGCGTGCAGCCGATCATGAGACCAAGATGTGGAAACGCGCCGGGTTTGCAAATCCTGAGTTTTCCTCGCTCGAAATCCCCGCAGCCGATCCTCAAATCGGCATTCCGATTACCCACGTTCTAGACGCAACGATCGTGATGTTCAGAAATTCAGGTTGGACCCGTAGTCAGATTGAAGCTCATCTCAAGCGTACGAATGAAATTTATGCCCAATGCGGGATTCGCCTCGGGGATATCAAACTGGTGGAAACCGAAGCTTACCAGGGTAAAATAGACATCAATGATCGTTGGAATTATGAAGGTGATGATCTGAAAATCGCGAGCGCGACCCCTCTTGAAAATCGCCCGGTGATTTATCTCATGAGAAGAATCATGCAAGTGGAAGGCGGCTATACTAATTTCGAACATTTCGGGTTCTCAGAAAGAAATCCAAAAGTGGCCAACACCATCTGGCTTGCGAGCATCATCAACACTGAAGACTACTACTATTACCACACGAGTGACGATACCGGCCGCAACTATCTCCTGAGGCGCGATCCTTCTTACAATGTTGTTGCGCATGAATTAGCACATCTATTGGCAGACATGGGTCATGAGACCACGATCACGGAGAAGAATCTTCTGAACGGTTCCGCGAGCGAAGTGAACGATCATTTGCTACCTCGTCAGTGTGAAAAATTTAAAGCTAATCCACTCATGCGTAAGTTATAATCCGAAATAGATTTTTTGATTAGTGAGCTTCCGTCACCCAGCTGAGCATTTGAACCACGAGATCAGAATCATCGCCATCGGGATCATTCAAGCGATTATAGTCTTTCCACTGCTGTGGTGCCTCGGGATGAGCGCCCGTAATGTAGACACGCCCCTTACCATAGCTCGTGCGCACGGTTGCACTGGAACCACCGGGATAAGCTCCGATCTGTTCTACCGTAGACGGCATGTTTGAAAAGTACGGCCCACCCTCCCAGTAGAGATAACGTTCAGAGCCGTTCCAAGTAAATTTTTTCAGATCCACTCCGGAACCAAAGAGTGTGGTGTTACCCCCAATGATTCCCAGCCCGTTCACTTTGGTGTTACCCACTTTTTCAGTCGCCACAAAAGCTCCCGCGCAAAAACCCACATACCCGCCACCATTGTTGATAAAGTTTTTAAGATTAGTCTTGAGTGTGTCTGACATCACATTCATCGCCAGACTTGCGTGTCCACCGGGCTGAATCCAAACCGCGGCACTATCAAAAATTTTCGAATCGGCTTCGTCATCACCAACATACACGGGATCAAATCCTGCCTTGGCGGCGATGTCGTAAGCGGCTTTTGCACAATTTTCCTCGCAGGCTCCGGCACCGTTATAAACAAGCGCCTTCGGAGCAGCGAGCGCTCTCGAAGAAAAAGAAAGAATGAAGGTCACGATCAGAAGTAAAACAGCTTGTTTCATGCTATTCGAATCGACTTTACTCGCCATCTACTTAAAGATTATCAGCGAGTATTTTTTATTTTAAGTGTCTTTTTACTGACTAGGCAAAGATCGCCTACTGATAGATCTTTACGGATTGGATTTCGTAAACGTCGTGGTTCGTGTAATCCACGGGATTGCCGCCAGAACCACCCACGTTCAACATCATGAAGCTCGCGGTCTGACTCATCGACATGGTTCCAGCAGGCCCCTGATTGCTCGGACTGCCGGTGGTCACCTCGGTAGTGTAACAGTCATCAATATAATACTTCACATCCCCGGGAGACCACTCGACTCCATAGGTGTGATAGTCACTCGTCTTGTCCACCCTGACTGTGCCGGTTGAAATCGTGCCGTCCTGCCCTTTCACATAGTCATGGATCGATTGAAATAAATAATCGTTCGAGGTAGCACTGTTAAATTCTAAAATATCCATTTCAACAATCGGATTTGCTTCGGCGGTCACCAAGGTGGGATATCCTTTTCCCATACCTACGGGCCACATCCAGAACGCAGGATAACCGCCGTTGCTCGTGGTTTGGGTGTATCTCGCCGTCATTTCAATTCTTCCGTAGAGAGCATCCCGTCCCGGAGTTTGGGCATTGAAATAATTGGAGTCGAGTCCTCCTGCAAGTAATCGGCAATTAGTACCGTAATATTGGCCAGGATCCGGATTCGTGTCATCGACGGCACCACAGTTACGCCCCACTGGCGCAAAGTTCGGATTAGGGAGAATTTTTAATTTCAGTGTGCCACCGGAAACCTCGATTGCCGATGCATCATAGGTAAACAGCGCGTTTGATGCCCAAAAATCATAGCTCTGAAAAATCGTCCAAGTGCATTTGTCGAGATTCGCGATCCCCGCGTATTGGGATTTGCTTTCATCAAAGGGACAAGCGCCTTTCTCAGACCAATCGAGCCGAAGATTGCACGTTGGTTTTTGGGTGAAGCAAGGGCCGGCGCCACCAGCAAAGTTATCGCTAAAAACCAGTCTCTGATAATTGCTTTTACTCACGGGAGTTTTGATAACGCATTGTGGACCAAACAAACCATTGTTGGGTTTAACATCAGCCCAGTTTTCTTTTTTGCAGGCGCTCAGCGAGAGTAAACAACAGATGGTGAGAAGCCTCATCTTATTATTTTACGATTAAGGATAGGACACTGCAATCGTCAATTTAATTACGATCTCAAGGAACAAACTTCACGCCGGCCCCACGAATGGTGAGCAGATGCTGAGGCGAATCCGGCTCCTTTTCGATGCGCTTCCGGAGATTGGTGATCACGTAGTCCACCGTGCGGGTCTTCGGCAAAAACGTGAAGCCCCAGACCTCCTGAAGCAAGCGGGACTTACTCACAATCGTGTTCTTTCGCGCGATCAAATAAGTCAAAAACTTGAATTCAAGTGGCGTGAGCTCGATTTTTCCCCGAGGAGTCTCAATCGAGAGAGTCGTGTCGTCCGAAATCCAAAATCGCTTTTCTTTTTCGCTTTCAGGAGTCGCAGCAACAATCTGTACTCGACGACGCTCCAAAGCCTGAAGTCGCGCCGACAACTCGAGATATGAAAATGGTTTCGGGAGATAATCATCGGCACCGTAGTTGAGTCCCTCCACTTTTTCTTCGACACTGGATTTGGAAGAAAGGATGAGAGTCATCGCATCCGCACGGTTTGGATCCTTCAACAGCTTCGTGCCTTCGCCATCCGGAAGATTCCGATCCAGAATCAGAAAGTCAAAGCGGGATTTTTTCAGTTGCTCCCGCGCCTCTTTCAGCGTTCGTGAATGAGAACATTCATAACCCAGTTTTTTTAAGGAGCGCAGGATCGTATCGGCGAGCACCACTTCGTCTTCCACGAGCAAAATCCGAGCACTCATGTAAACGAACCTTCCAAAATAAATTCGGCGCCCTTACCCTCGCCCAAACTTCTTCCCTCGAGGGTAATCCCCATTGCGCGAGACGCACTCGCTGAAAGATAGAGTCCTAAACCGGTTCCGGGTACTGAACTCGGCTTCAACTCGGTTCTGCTCAAGGGAATGCGGGAAAAACGCTTGAATAAAAAACCGCCGCTCTCTGGCTCAAATCCGAGGCCTTGATCCACGACCTCAATCCGCCATTTTTTCTTCCGGAATAAAAGGCCCTGTTGAAAAGTGTGACACTTAATTTCCACCACCGGCTTTTCAATCGAAAATTTTCTCGCGTTGTCTAACAAGTTTCGGAAGATCAATTCAAAAAGTGCGAGATCAAGACTCACCCAACCATTGCCGAGGTTCCCCGTTTTTTTAAAAATGGCGTTGGCGCCCAAAAATGATTCAAACTCACTCCACTTGTCGGCCATCCATTGATCGAGCTGCACCGGTTCGGAGTTCACTCTTAATTTACTTTCACGCAGGTGCCCTGCCTGAAGCAATAACTCCACATCGCTTTTCAGGCGAGTGAGTTCCACCTCATGCGACTTCCACAGCTCCTTCGCCTCGCTCGCATCCGTACTCGGATCACGCAATAAATCAGAGACGAGTGAAATCGTGGAAAGCGGAGTGCGGAGCTCATGACTGATTCGGTCCAAAAAATCGGCTTGAATCTGGCTCACGCGCATTTCTCGCAATAAGCGCAAGAAGAATAAAAAGAGCGCACCAATAATGCTGATGAATCCAAGCGCGCCCAGAACAATTTTTGTCCAAGGTGTTTCAAACGGGGGTTCGATCTCCAGATGTCTGGCATGACGAATATTTTGGACGATCTCAACGTTGTAGCTCGTGGCCATCACTCCGGCGATCGCGAGTCCGGCGATGAAAATAATGAACCAGAGCCATTTTCGTGGTTTAGCGACGACCTTCTCAAGTTTCATGCTACCCCCCGATCCACGTGACCCGAAATCCAAAAAGTGATGAAGACCAGGTCCGCTACAAACAAATGCACGAGTTGCATCGCGATCGGTGCCATTAAAACCCAATTCAAAACCCCGAGAATGAATTGGGTAGAGATCCCTAGAATCAACAGCATTCTAATCCCAGCAGTTTCAGTTTTTTCAAATCGCTGACTCCAAATAAAAACGAGCATGATCCAAGTCACTGCAATGAACGGATGAAAGACCCGCAATCTCACGAGAAAATGCGCATCGTGCGCCAGATCCTGCTGCATTCCATTCACGAGCGAGGTCGCTGGAAAAAGAGTGTCGCCCAGGGCAGTGATCGCTCCGCTGATTCCAAGCAAAACAAACACACTCGTGCAAAAAATAAAAAAACGATTTTGAGGGATCCAGGACTTTGCTTTTTGCAATCCCTGTTCCGGGTGATGGCTATACCAAGCAACGGCGGTGAGCGTGGTGAGCAGGAAAAGTGTATTCACCAGATGCAAAGAAATTGAAATCGCCCGCCCCACCGACTGGTCTAGATCAACATGTTTTAGCAAAACGAGTCCTGCTCCCAGGACTGCCTCCATGCAAATCGCAATCACAGCATAAAAAGCACCGGTGCGAATCCACGAGCCCTTGGGTGCAATTTTTCTGGCCCAGGCATATCCGATGAACACGAGTACCAGATTCAATCCGCTTGACGTGCGATGAGTGAACTCGATCAAGGTTTTAATTGTTTCCGTGTTCGGCAGCACTTCCCCATTACAAAGTGGCCAGTGCGCTCCACAACCCGCACCACTTCCACTCGCCCGCACGTACGCTCCCCACACGATCACGAGTAAGGTGTAGGCAAGATTAGCGACAGTGAACTTCTGGTAGGCTTTCATTTTTTCCACTTGATACTGCAACCCATGGATGGAATTTGATCGGGGTTCAAACTCTTGCCCGCGAGGATACTCTCGATCGCAAGGCGAAGACTTTTTTCTTTGACCTGAGACTCGTCTTTCCACGAATCATCAATGCGTCCCCGGTATTTCAATACAAACTGTCCACTCACATTTTCATACAAATATGGATCGGGCGTGCACACGGCATCATAAGCGCGCGCTACATTTTGCGTTTCATCGAAGACGTAGGGAAAGATGAGTCCCCATTCTTTGGCGGTGAGCTTCATGTTTTCAAAACTATCGGCTTCTTTATAATTCGGATCATTGGAACTAATGCCGATGACGGCAATTCCTTTCGAGCTGTAATCCTTTGCAATTTGATTGAGACGCTCATGAATCGCGATCACATAAGGGCAATGGTTACACATGAACACGATGAGCAGCCCGCGAGCGTCTTTGAAGGAATCAAGCGAGTAGATCTTTCCATCTACGCCGGGAAGTGAAAACGCGGGAGCGCTAGAGCCGAGTTCCGATTTGGTCGAATATTCGAGTGCCATGGCTGGAAACTAGCATAATCTTCAGGTGATCTGAAGGAGTTCCTGAGCTTTTTCCAGGTCGTTTTCATCGATGAGGAGCTTCACCCCAAGGGATACATTCAGGGCGGGATTCATCCCCCCGATATTGTCCACCTGAACAGTGGTTTGAATGCCATTTTGCTCCAAAAATTGGTGTGCGAGTTCGGCTAATTCAACACTCGAGTAAATCTTCAGAATGACAATCCTGGCCATATTTACCTCATGATTAGTATATCACACTTAGCCGCCCCTATTACAAATGTAATAGGTTTTATTAAATACCGCCTATTTGCTAAATACCTTGCCGGCTTTTTGTCATATGATTCGCCTCAATCAGCGGAGTATTATGAATAAAATAGTAAGGTTCTTGATTCTAGTCCTCATGGGAACAATCACGGCAGCCTCCGTGTTTGCCCAGGAACAGGTTCCGACCGCTGAGTCCGCCCTTGATCTACGATTCAAGGGTCAGGAAATCAGAAAAGGGATCGGCATCCTGCCGGTTCAATTCAAGGTGGGCCGTGATGCCTTCAATGGCAATGGCCAGATTTCGATCGATGATCTGAAAATTGCACTGATCAAAGGCACCACTCCGACTACCTTCGATAAACCTCACTCCAAAATTTTATTGGAAGCCGAAGGCCCGGCTTATGCCCTTCGTCGATTCTTCACCGAAAATCACATTGTCCAGATCAACAATCTTCAGATCCTCCAGGTAAAAGTCATCGGCGTATTTGAAGTGAACGACGGGTTGGAAATCAATGCTGATGCCTATGTGTCTGCAGGTTTCAATTTTAAAAATCGAAACGACAATCTTGATTTTGACATGACTGAATATGACAACTTCCGAAACAGACTCTGTGCGAATTGCGGCCGGGAAACTCCCGGAGGAACATTCGGTGGACAAATCGGTGCAGACATTTCGATCAAGCTTCGTGATCGAGTTTCATTCGTCGCGTTTTTTCAACGCTATCATAATGAGACCGGCGCCCCAGTCGGACCCGCTGGTGGTTACTGGGTGGACGATTCCATGGATCAAAATCGCGTTGGCAGCGAAATCGATGTGTCGCTTCAAAAACGTAAAAATTTATATAACATCATGCTTTTTGCCCGTGATGAACTTCTGGTCAATACCCGGAGTTTTGAATCCCTGAACGGGGTTAATGCTGAAGTGCCGATCTCACCCATTCAAAGAGAAGACACGTATCGTTTGCTGACGTTTGGAATTAAAGCGGTGGTTCGGTAGTACTTCATTCCAAGTCCATGACTTGCTTTAGTCTCAGCCCCACTGCCTGCATTTGCTGGTGGCTCAACGAACCCAAGCGTTTTTTCAATCTTGAGGCGACGTCGATGGCACGTATCTGATCCACTAAGACAAAGCCAAATCCGGAATTAAAAATATTTTTATCCTCAATTTTGTAGCGAAGAATATTCTCTTTTTGTTCTTTAGAACTAATGGGAGCAATGATCACCGTGGGATGCCCGATCGCGTTCAGCAGGTTTGTTTGAATAATGAG
>Ga0207083_1057_pt1 | contig 20425 bp, 22 predicted proteins | sample Alteio_BWMinHeat_57_FD_153516 | JGI IMG/M metagenome (GOLD analysis project Ga0207083, IMG submission 153516) | Enriched cells from forest soil in Barre Woods Harvard Forest LTER site, Petersham, Massachusetts, United States -... | ecosystem: Environmental > Terrestrial > Soil > Temperate forest >... | reverse complement strand
CTGACTTGAGCGGACCCATCAGAGTAAACCATTCACCCTTGGTTGCATCGGTACACGCGACGATCAATGTTTTATCATTTTTTGAATCGTTTTCCAAAACGGCGACCATTCCACGAGCGAGGATCGCTAGACTTGAAACCGCAACAGTCGGAATTTTCAATTGAGCCGCAAGTATCTTTGCAGTGGTGATCCCTATGCGTAAGCCGGTAAAAGATCCGGGCCCAACGCCCACACCGATTGCCGTCAGATCCGATAGCTTCCAACCGGCACTCTTCAGCACGATGTCGATCGTCCAAAGCAGACGTTCAGAATGCTTACCGGTTTCAAAGCTAAGAGACCATTCGGAAACGAGATGAAACTTCGGACGCGAGTCCGCATCCGTAATTTCAAATGCAACCACGACGCCGGTCGCGGAAGAAGTGTCCCAGGCAATGTATTTTTGTGCTGCCATTAATTAAAAATCGGCAGTCTCGAAATATCGTTTTTCATCACGACGACCATGATGAGTAAGATAAAGACCAGCCCCACTTGTTGAGCCACTTCGATTTGCTTCAAGCTCAGTGATTTACCGCGAATTGCTTCAATACCAAGAAGGACGATGTGGCCACCATCCAAAACTGGAATCGGAAGAATATTCAAAACACCGAGGCCGATGGACAAGATTCCCATCATCTTCAAGAAATCAATGATCCCACGACCCATCGACTCTCCTGCGAGTTTACCGATCAGAATTGGGCCACCCAATGATTTTACCGAAACCTGTCCTTGAAACATTTTTCCGATTGAAATCAGATTTTTTGCCGTCAGATCAAACATGCGAGCCGTTCCAAGATAAAGAAGTTTGAATGGATTCCAAACCTGTTCCTTGATCGTGTCCGCTTCGAACATCGATGGAACCGGCATCACGCCAATCGTGAACTGCTTCATTTTTTTCAGCATCGGATCCCGCTCCGTGCTCACTTGGGGAATGATTTCAAATGTCAGTGGTTTTCCTGCGCGCTCAACCACGATACTTACTTTACCCTGATCTTCCCCCGATTTTTGAATCGCCATCCGAAGTTCAAAGAAACTTCTCATCGGCGCACCATTCACCTGTAGCAAACGATCGCCTTTTTGAATTCCAGCTTTCAACGCTGGCGTGTCTGGCATTGCTTGCTCCACAAACAACTCAGAAGAATAAAGCCCAAAATCATTCCCTAAATTACCGGTATATTCTTTTGCGTAATTCACCGTGATTTTTTTCTCACCGGTCGTATTTTTAACGTCAAAAGTAACCGGTGATTTAATAGTCAGGTCGCTCTTCAGTCTCCATTGATCGTAAATCGCTTCTAACTGTTCAAAGGTCTCGACTTTTTGGCCATTGATCGCGGTAATTTCATCGCCAATCTGAAAGCCAGCTTTCGCCGCAATAGAATCCGGATTAGAGATGCCGACCTTGGTCATCCGCGCATTCGGAATGAAACCATCGATGGTCCCCACTTGTTTTTTCTCACCGTAAATACTGAAGCCTTCTTCGCTACCGGTTTTGATTTTTAATTCTCTCGCTGCCTGGCCGTCATGCTCCAACTTCAAGACCACGTCGCGGTTCGGTTTTTCCGACAATTTTGCCATCAGATCTTCAAGTTTGATCACCGATTCATTATCGATCGCTACAATCTTATCGCCGGCAACCAGTCCCGCACTTTCTGCGGCTGAGCCATGCAAAATACGGCCAATTTTTGTCGACATTTGTGGCTCACCGATTGCCATCATGGTCATGAATACGACAATCGCCCAAAGGAAATTGAAAAGTGGTCCACCAAAGAAAATGAAAAAACGCTTCCAAGGAGCTTGATGGTGAAGAGCGCGTTTTTGTTCTTCCGGATTCAGCTCTGAGGTTGGATCTTCGCCCAATAGTTTCACATATCCGCCCAGAGGAATCGCAGAAACTCTGAAATCGGTTTCACCAAATTTTCGGGAATAGAGTACCGGACCAAAGCCGACTGAAAAAGCATCGGCTCTGACATTAAAAAGTTTTGCAAAAAAGAAGTGTCCGAACTCATGAACAATCACCAAAGGGATGAGCACTAAAATAAAACCAAGGATGGATAGCATAGTGAGAGCCTCTTTCTATTAGAGTTGATTATCTCAAAATCTGCTTTTTTAAGCTATGAAAGAAGCCATAAAAAGGCGTACATAACAGGGAGCGCAAAAACTACGCCGTCAAAGCGATCCAGAAAACCGCCGTGGCCTGGCAAGATGCTTCCTGAGTCTTTTACATTCGCGGCGCGCTTCATCAAACTTTCACACAAATCTCCAAAAATGGAGGCAACACTGATGGTCAATGAAATGACAGTGACTTCGATGAGTCCTCTATTCGGTAGAAAAAAATGCACAAAAATCAAGGCGACGAGCAAGGCTCCCAAACTTCCGCCGACAGCACCTTCCCATGTTTTCTTCGGACTCACCGTTTCGTAGAGTAGTGTTTTACCAAAAAATTTCCCCGCGAAATAAGCAAAGGTGTCGCTCGACCACACCACCAGCATCGTAAAAATCAGCCAATACTTTCCCTGATTCGACTGACGAATCGAAACCATGAGCAAAGGTAACCAGCTCGCATACACAAGCCCAAAACAAGCAGCCATCAATTCAGAAACGTGTTTGGAAAGAAGTCTGAGTCCGTCTTCCGTATTCAGCGCCTTAGAACCGCCATAATTCAGCAGTTTCGGCACCATCAGTAAAAATAAAATGAACAATAAAAAAACCGGCATGATTCCTAAAAACGCAGGACTCACTCCTACCGCAAGCCAGTAGTTCATGAAATGAATCAGCGTATTGAGAGACAACAAGAGAACTGTTTTCGACCAGGCATCGGGCAGGGAAAAAAACAGTTTTGAAAACTCGAATAACATTCCCATGGAAACCACCCATGAAAAAAATGCGACTCCCTCGACACCCATGCTCGTCAACAATCCCAAAATAATGGGTACGCCAATCAAGGCGGTGATCACTCTCAGTTTTAGATTTTGGTTCATATTAAATCGCGCCGAATCTTCTTTTCCTGTTTTTAAAATTCTCAAGCGATTTATGAAATTCTTCAATAGAATAATCGGGCCAGAAGATTTCCGGAAAATCAAACTCGGCATAAGAAGACTGCCATAACAAATAGTTACTCAGTCGTTTTTCGCCACTAGTCCTCACCAAAAGATCGACGTCAGAAAGCTCACCCAAGGGACTGGTCCATAGTTGTTTTTCAAATTCACTTTCATCGATGCGTTCTGGAGTCATCTGTCCATCGACGCAGGTTTGAGCCAATTTTTTAACAGCACTCAAAATCTCTGCTCGCCCACCATAAGAGAGAGCAAAAGTAAGAATCATGTCTTTACCGTCTTTTAAGAGTTCCATCGCGCTTTTGAGCTCTTGTTGAACCTCCAGCGGGAGACGTTCCATTTCACCAATCACATGGAGACGGATGCCGTTCTTTTTCATGTCGGGGATTTGTCTTCGAATGTATTTACGAAGGGTGCGCCAGAGCACGCTCAACTCATCTTCAGGGCGCTTCCAATTTTCGGTGGAAAATGCGTAAAGAGTGAGTGCAGAAACACCAAGCTTCCGAGCTTCACGAACGATCTCTTTTACCCGGTTACTGCCGCGAAGATGCCCATAAAAACGCGGATAGCCGCGAGCTTGCGCCCAGCGGCCATTTCCGTCCATAATGATGGCAATGTGCTTCGGTAACATGTCAGTCAATTTCCCAATGTCTTCAGACTACAATTGTGAAGCCTGAAATAAAAAGAGGACCTTTCCCGACTTAAAAATCCCCAGGAGGGAAGGGTCCTCTTTTTATTTCTGACTTTCGCAATCTAACTAAATGGTCATTATTTCTTTTTCTTTTCCTCCGATGATCTTGTCCGTTTCGGCAACTTTATCATCGGTCTTCTTTTGAATCTGTTCTTGAAGTTTTTTAGACTCGTCTTCAGTCACGGCTTTCGCTTTTTCTTGTTTCTTCACTTCTTCGTTTCCATCACGACGTGAGTTACGAAGAGCGATTTTGGTATCTTCGCCCATCTTTTTGATCATCTTCACCATCTCTTTACGACGGTCTTCCGTGAGTGGCGGCATGGAAATACGAACAACTTTTCCATCGTTTTGTGGCGTAAAACCAACATTTGCTTCCAAAATTGCTTTTTCAATCGCGCCCAGCATCGCCGGTTCCCATGCAGCGATTTGAATCGTGCGGGCATCCGGAGTGGTCATGTTTGCCACCTGAGTGATGGGCACTTTGGATCCATAATAATCCACTTGAATGTGATCGATCAGTGCTGTGGAAGCACGTCCGGTGCGGACCTTCAGGAGATCCTTCTGGAGTGACTGAATGCTTTTATCCATTGCTGCGGATAAATCAGTGAGTATTTTTGCTGACATAGCTAATTGTCCTTTCTGTTACTTACATTTCTAAATTTTGCTGTTTTCATAAAACCGTCTAGGCATGCACCAGAGTTCCAAGGTTCTGCCCTTGTACTACCTTCAACATCGAACCTTTTTCCCGAAGATTAAAAACAATGATCGGGAGTTTGTTGTCCATACAAAGTGAAATCGCGGTGGTGTCCATCACTTTCAGACCTTTTTGAAGAACATCCATATAACTCAGTTGTTCGAAGCGAGTTGCAGACTTATCCAATTTTGGATCTGCCGTGTAAATGCCATCGACACTCGTGCCCTTGATCAGCACGTTGCAATTCATTTCCATACCCCGGAGTGCGGCTGTCGTATCCGTCGTAAAATAAGGACTGCCCACACCGGCTGCGAAAATCACCACACGGCCTTTTTCTAGGTGTCTGATCGCTTTTCTCCGGATATATGGCTCGGCGATCGCACGCATTTCAATCGCGGATTGCACTCTGGTGTAAACATGTTTTCTCTCGAGCGCGTCTTGAAGGGCGATGCCATTCAAAACAGTGGCCAACATTCCCATGTAATCGGCTGAAGCACGGTCCATCCCCTTGGTTGCACCCTTCACTCCTCGGAAAATATTTCCACCGCCCACCACGACCGCAAGCTCGATCCCCGCTTCCTTCATGGTTTTGATTTCACTGGCAATCACTTCGAGCACGTCATTGTCGATGCCGAAGCCAGCCTCACCAGCGAGCGCCTCACCCGAAAGTTTCAATAACACTCTTTTATATTTTTCGCGCTTCATGCTTACTCCAAAAAAAAAGAGCGCCTTAGTTTCCTAAAGCGCCCCTTCAATTTTTTAGTGTTGTGTCTCTTCTGCGACCACTTCCACACCTTCTCCGAGAACGAATCTCGTAAAACGTGCAATCGAAAGCGCTTCGCCCATTGCCTTGCCCACTTCGTTCGTCAAAGCTTCGATCGTTTTCTTATCGTCTTTGATGAATTTCTGTTTGATCAGGCAATTCTCTTCGAAATACTTATTGATCTTACCGATCGCAATTTTTTCCAGAACATCCGCTGGTTTGTTCTGAGTCATCAATTGCGCCATGGCGATTTCTTTTTCTTTCGCCACGAGATCAGCAGGAATTTCTTCCTGCTTCAAGAATTGAGGAGCAGCAGCAGCCACATGCATAGTGAGGTCGCTCATGTAGCCAGTGAAGGGCTCTTGACTTGCTTTCGCATGATTAGCCATGTTCACTTCTACCATCACTCCCATTTTTCCACCCATGTGGATGTAGCTCTTCGCTTCTTTACCTGCAGTCATCGGATAACGAACAAAACGACGAATCGTAATATTTTCACCCACGATCGCGATGGTTTCTTTGAGGAAATCATCCATGGTTTTAGAAGTGTCGCCAATGTACTTTTGAGAAAGAAGTGCAGTTGGATTTTCCGGATTGGCCTGCGCAATGTGTTTTGCAACGTTAGCAACAAAGTTTTTGAAGTTGTCGGTTGCAGCCACGAAGTCAGTTTCACAATTGATTTCCACGAGCACAGAAGCTTTCGCTCCAGCATCCACGAAAGAATAAACGGTGCCTTCTTTAGCGGTACGTCCTGCTTTTTTTGAAGCAGAAGCGATCCCTTTTTTCCGAAGGTGTTCAATTGCTTTTTCAATGTCCCCACCATGTTCAGTGAGGGCCTTTTTACAATCCATCATTCCAGCGCCAGTGCGCTCACGAAGTTTTGCAACTTGTTCAGCTGTAATTGCCATGTGATGAGCTCCTTATTTCTTCTTCGCTGTTTCAGCCGCTTTTGCCAATACTGCTGCCACGGTCGCTGCATCTGCTTCTTCAACAGGCGCTTGGTCCATTGCTGCAAGTTCAGCTGCATCCACACCTTTAAGATCGATGTCACCTTCGAAACGGGAAATTTTTGTTTCTGTTCCGTCTTCATTTTTGTCGCCCATTGCTCCACCAGATGCACGAAGCTTCTCTTGGAACTGTTGAGTTCCTTCAAGACACGCATCAGCCATCATTTTAGCAAACAAGCTCACGCTACGGAAAGCATCGTCGTTTCCTGGAATCATGAAATCGATGCCGGTAGGATCACAGTTCGTGTCTACAATCGCCACAGTTGGGATGTGAAGACGTTTTGCCTCTTGAATTGCAATGTGTTCCTTAGTGGTGTCGATCAAGAAGATCGCGCCAGGAAGTTTCTTCATGTCTTGAATTCCGCCCAAACCCTTACGAAGTTTGCCGAGTTCGCGATCGAAACCAGATTGTTCTTTTTTAGTGTAGTCATTCCAGTTGTCAGTGAGTTTCAATGATTCCAGTTTTTTCAAACGATCGATCGAAGCTTTTACAGTTTGGAAATTGGTGAGCATGCCGCCCAACCAACGTTCAGTCACATAGTATTGGCCTGCGCGAACCGCTTCTTGTGCGATGACTTCTTTAGCTTGTTTTTTAGTTCCGACGAAAATTACTTTTTTACCTTCAGCAGTAACACTTTTGATAAATTCAGCGGCCTTTTTAGCGCGCTCCACTGTTTGCTCGAGATCGAGAATGTAAATACCGTTACGGGCGCCGTAAACGTATTTTTTCATTCTTGGATTCCAGTGATTGGTTTGGTGACCGTAGTGAACGCCCGCTTCGAGCATTTCTTTCATACTAATTGTTGGCATTGTGTTGTCCTTTTAGATCTTTCGATCTGAAGGCGGGAAAATCGAATCAAATATCTTTGAAGATAATTTAAGACAGAGAATACCCGCGGTTTTTTCCTCCACTTCCATAATTCAAACAATTTGATTTCTCTCATTGCCTGAACACCACGTTTTAAACTAGTAGAGGTAATCGCTACTAGCGCGGAAGTGTGTGTTTTTGTTTCATAAATAAATAGCGGAAAAGGCCTGGTTCAGCAACGGTTATTTTTGAAAGAAATTGGGCCATTAACTCGGCGTGCCAACCTTAGACTCAGGCTTCATAAAAAGGGACGTTGCCGAGATAATCATCGCGACCCCAATCAGCATGAAAGAATTGGCTTTTTCATCCAAAAACCACCAGCCCCAGAACAAGCCAAAAATCGGCATCACAAAAGTCGTCAGAGACGAGCGGAACGCTCCAATTTCGGCAATCAACCGGTAATAGATCACAAAGGCAAATCCACTCCCTAATATTCCCAGCATCAAAACTGCGGGTAATGCGTTGCCCCACGTCCAGTGCCAATCTCCCTGCAGAGCGAAAGGAAAAAGAAACAAAGTTCCAATGATATTACTCCCCGCGGTCAGCACCGTTGGCTCTATTTTTTTCTTCGCAGCCTTCACATACACAGCTGCGAGTGCATAACATGCGGAAGCAAGGAGCCCGCACCCCATTGCAAACCAACTGACTGAATCCATTTGCGTGATCGTCCCACGCTCTTCCAGTAATACAATCCCGCCAATCCCCAGAAGAATTCCCAGGCCTTTTCTCCCGGTAAACGGATCTTTTAAAAATAGGCTGGAAAATAGGGCATTAAAAATCGGTGACATCGAATTCAAAATCACCAGGTAAGATGCAGGCAACGATCGGGCAGCATAGGCAAAAAGGAAAATGGGAAAAGAAGCGTTCAAAAAACCGACAATCAAATACGCCCGAATGTTTTCTTTGAAGCGTATTTTTTTGTGCATTCCCATGAGAAGAAAAATCAAGGTCGTCGCAGCAATTGCCATTCGGAAAAAAGCAGTGAGTGCACTTCCCCATTCGGGCACCGCGATTCGAAGAAGCGTGTGAGACGCTCCCCAAATCGCTGATACCAACAATAGCCATAAAAATTGAGAATATTTCATCTTGCTCCGCGTAAATTAACTTTGATAAATAGCGTTGTTTTTTACGTATTCTTTTGATTACATGCCTTATTACTTTAGGAGGTAATTAACTATGAAATCAATCATTACTCTCGTTGCTATCGCGATCATGGCTTCTCCGTCTTTCGCGGCTACAACTAAAAAACACGCAAAAGTTACTACAGACGACACTACGTCTTCCGCAACTACCTCTGCTCCAGCAGCAGACACTAGCAACACGTACACCCACGTGACCAAAAACGACACCATCAACTGGAACGCAGGCTTGGGCCTCGGTACAGCTGGCTCTGAATTCCAATTCGGCGTAACTGCAAATGGCTTGTACCCAGTTTACAACATGGCTGAAGGCGATATCCTCGTCGGCGGACAAACTGGTTTTATGTATGGCCCAGGAACCGTGTCTACTTGGATGATTCCAATCATGGCTGCCGGTCAATTCAACTTTAAAGGCAATGGCAAAGTCACTCCATACGCTGGTCTCAGCATGGGCTTGAGCATCGTTCATGCAAGTTCAAGCGTAACAGTTGGTACCGTAACAGTAGGCGGTTCTGCAACTGCTACTGATTTCGCAATGATGGCTAAAGGCGGACTTTACTTCGGCGAAGCGCAAAAATACTACGCAGAACTTCCACTCGGAACTTTGGGCGGTGCATTTGCAATCTTCCCAAGCGTTGGGATGAAATTCTAATCAAATTTTTTCGGGACCGTGTCTAGAAAAACAAAAAGCCCAGGAGAAGGTTTCTCCTGGGCTTTTCTTTTAACTAAGCCTTAGGGCTTCAACAAATCTTTTTGCAAACTTTCCAAGCCCGAATCCGGGGCTTTTCCGAACCAAACCATCAAGAAGCCATCCGGGGCATTATCCAAATGAAAAAATTCGTTTCCGTGGGCTGAAAAAGAAAACGCGTTTCCGTTGAAGACGTAATCATAAGACTCGCCTTCTTTCATTTCACCCGCTGTTTTCACGGCATCAAGGAACTTATTGTACGGCTCTTGATCCACTTTGACGCCATTTTCAGACAAGGTTTCCTTAAACCCATTGGTCAACTTTTCGGCTCCCACGTCCCGTAAAAAAGTCATCGTGAATGCAAACGGTTGGTTCTTATACAAGGAATCTTTCAGCGCCGCCAAAGAAGACTGGTCTATTTTTGCATTGGAGAATATTTGGCCCACATAAACATTCGCAGTGATGAATGCGATTTTTTTATAACGAAGTCCACTCGCAACTCGCTTCAGCTGGACACTCGTCGCCCCCGTAGTCAGCTTCGCGCTCTCTGAGAGTGCCACGTCTTTAATTTTAATCGCCGTTTTCGCACCAAATTCAATCGGCGACTTTGCCGCCGCATGAGAAATCGATCCATAAGCCAAGAACCCCACGAACAAAACAATCATTTTTTTCATCTCACCATTCTCCAAGCTATTTCAAAAAAAATCGATGAAATTTTTCGTTATTTGCATTAGGGTCGGGTTCATGTCAGAGGATCCATTTGAGAAGTTCCGCAGCCTACTGGAAAGTAACTTCCAATTCCCATGCGTCTATCTACACAAGTTCATCGGGGCCAATTCTCCCATTTTTAAAACCTCGGTTGAGGAGTTTGAAAAGAAATTCATCGGATTGACCCGCGTCACAGAAAGACTCAGCGCCTCAGGAAAACATCTTTCCTTGACCTATGAATACTTGGCCGCCAACTCCGAAGAAGTAGTCCAGCTCGTGTTTGAGACTCAGAAACTCAACGACATCATTTATATTATTTAGTCACTTGTTTCGAGCCTTCAACCATTCCGAAATTTTTTCCGCTGGTCGCCCAATCACCGCGCTCAAGCCATCGCTCACGATGGGACGTTCAATCAAAATTGGCGTGCTCACCAATAATTGAATCCATTTTTTTCTCGTCTTGGGCAACGCACCACTTTGCTCCAGTGCTTCATATTCATCTTCACCCTTTCGCACGATTTGTTCTGGCTCCATTTTTAGCTGGGACAAAAGTGAATCGAGGACTAATTCAGTCGGAGGTGTCTTCAAATACTCAATAATGGTGAATGGAGTATTTGATTTTTCTAAAATCTCTAGAGCGGCGCGCGATTTGCTGCAGCTGCTGTTATGATAAATTTTGACGCTCTTCATTTACGCAAGACTATCAAATTTTAATTGAATAAAAATCGAAAACTCTGAGAAAATAGCTGAATGTTCAACGCTAAATGGCAAATCATCCTTCTTCTCAGTCTCTGTTTTTCCAGTCCGGTCCTCGCACAACGTGTGGAAGGGCCCTACACCAAGATCATCGCCTCCCTTCCATTGAAAGACCTTCACCCTCTCCCAGGATCGGACAGAATTTTTAAGTGTCTATCCAGTAAACAAGATCCGCTGCTCATTGGTGCATTCCACCAATCAACGATCAAAGTACCATTTGAAAAAGTCATTCAAATTTATGAAAACTTCGAAGCCTATCCTGAGTTTTTTTCCTCGTTTAAGAAAATGAAAATTCTTCAAAATAAACCTAACTTTTTAATTTCAGTCGAAGGAGTGGTTCCGTATCCATTCATACCAAATAGCCATTATGATTTGTGGTACGACTCCAAACCCGTATCCACCCCAAATACCGCAATCTACACGTGTCAACTTTCAAAAAGTAAAGACCTCGTGAGCATGGATGGACTCACCATGTTTAAAAAAATCTCTGATCAAGAAACAAGCTTCAGTGAACTCGATTTTGTAAACGCTCATTGGGGAATTGCAAAAACTCTTTCACCAAAGACCATTTGGAAAGACACCATTTATGGCCTGGCGTCCGGAGATTTTGAATTGAAGATCAAGGCAGAAAATCCGGCGAAGTCTTCAAGTGATATCAAAAAAGAAGCCAGATTCAGCGTAAATTCAGACGAAATTGAAAACTGCATCAAGCAAAAAGTAGATGCGCAATTGGTAATAGACCAACTACACTAGATCAATAATCCTACTTTAAAGATCATATCAGGCTGGAAGCGCTGACTGTCCGTTCCCTGCTGGTACACCAATCCCAGTCCAAGTGACGCCATCCAAGTGGAAGCGCCAACCCATTCATAATTGATACCCGTCTTATAAAGATTTCTGTTGCTGCTGATCGTCCTAAACGTCGTGATATTTCCAGCCCCCAACATCACACCCCAACCTGAATTGCCAAAATCAGAGATCAGATGATATTGAACTGAAGCCATGAATTCAGTAACGGTGCGCTCTAGCCCGGTCTGTAATTGTTGGCCCCATTGTGCTGAACCATTCAACGACCATCTTGGCGCAAGCCTAAGTCCAAGGTCGGCACCTAAAATTCCATACATCAAGGCGATCGGCATTACCTGTATGGTCATATGGTGGACACTTTCCACCTCCACTGCGGAAGAGTTTGCTTCTTCTCCATGGGAAGAAAGGATAGAAAAAGAGAGGAAAAAAATAGCTAAAAACATTTGGATCATCCGTCTTTTCATTTATACTCCTTTAAAGATGATAGCTGCAATTTTCTCAAAAAACCAGAGTACTCGTATTGGTATCGAGGCACATTTGCGACTATTGCATTTTAGTCAGATTTTTATTTTTTCCGACCGCCACGAACTCACCCACCATCTTTCTAAAGAAAAAAGCATCCCGGATATTGTTATCTTTGATCTCTTGGATGCCGATGAGTTCAGTTTTCGCCTTTTCCCCGCGTCCACTTCAATCCTATTGCTCGTTCAGGATTCAAATGAAGAGCTGAGTTCAAAACACTACATTCTGAGAAAGCCCTTCGGCTTCCCCGGGCTCGCTGATGGCATTCAGCAATGCATGGTCAAGTCAGCATGGAGACGAAATCACCTCGTGGTCATCGGTGAGCATCAAAGTCACTTCGTAGAGTCTATCGCTAGACTTCAACCTACCATCCATCTGAAGGAAGTTTTATTTTGTAAAACAGATGAAGAGTTAAGACAGATCGTCAAACAAGATTCCCAAAAAATCGGGGCGATCTTGGTGACGATGGCTATTGGTCCTGAACTAGCCTCATCACTCTGGAGATGGAAACGCTCGTCGGAAGGATTAGACACCACACTAGCGGTCTGGGCTCATCAAGAAAACATTTACCCACTGAGAACATCAGTGGACCTGGTATGGATCAAAGATAAAGATGACTCCGTTGCCATCGACGCGATGGTCACTTCCATTTCCGAAAATTCGCTACACCTGAAAAAAAACCGTCTCCTGCTTTTACGGACCAATCGTTTATTTGGAAAAAAATCTTACTCCGTCGCCAAAAAACTTTTAAAAGAGTCTCTAAAGTCTTGCTCCAATGATCCCAGAATACTGCAACAACTAGGGCGCGCGTATCTCTATTTGAATGATGGCAAACTCGCTCGAACCGCTTTAGATCAATCAGTCAATTTGAACCCCTGTCTTCCTAACACCTATATCGAACTCATGAGTTCATTAGATTCAAAAGAACTCCCCACCTATTACCAAGCGTTAGCAAAGTTATTTTGCCCACATCATCCGATCGGATTGACCGATGCCAGATAAACAGGTGGTTCTCGGGCAAATCCAACAATTCGGCGATCAAAGCGTCTCCTTTCTCACTGCATACGACGGTTATCGTCACTTTGAATATTCGTCCAGTGAAGGGAAAAGTCTGGTTCCATACATGGAAAATGGGGTCGCCCTCATCGCCGCATCTGAACCGTTGGGCCCGGTCTCCGTCCGCGCGCAGGCACTGCAGGCTTTTTTTAACCATGCTAAAAGTAAATCAAAAATTGGAGTGGCGCTTCCAGTTTCAGCCGACTTACAAAAAAAATGTCAGGGGCTGGGATACTCGAGTTTGCAAATCGGTGTCGAACCCTGGATTGATCTCCCCACCAATTTTAAAAAAATCGCTCCAAAAAAACTCTCTCCCGAAGAGTTCCGTCTTGAAAAGCTTTCTCCCTCAGAAAAAGAACAAGTGGGTCTTCTTATTGAGCGGTGGAAGGCTTCGCGTAAATCGGCACCGCTTGGATTTCTCAATCGTGTTGATTTTTGGCGTCACTACGAACACAAACGTTTCTTCAGACTGAAAAGCCGTCATAAGACCGTGGCCATCATTGGAGCGGTTCCCATTCCATCTAAAAACAGTTGGTACCTAGTTGACCTCATCCGTGACCCGGAGTTTGCACCCACAGGCAGCATCGAGAGTCTAGTGACCATGGCCGTGAACACTTTTAACGACGAGAAAGTGGATAGCATCAGTCTTGGCCTTTGCCCCTTCATCATCGATACCAAAAAAGATGATCGAAAAAACTTGGCTTTTCATCGCTTCGTGAGAAGAATGTCCAGCATCATTTCCTTCTTCTACGATGCACAGGCATTATACACGTTCAAAACCAAACTTGGTCCCACTCGTTTTGAAAAAATGTATCTCATCAGCTCCGAAAAAAAACTGACTTTAAAAGTTGCTCTGGGTGTCGGCCTTACCATTTATCCGAGCGGTCTTCTGAGATCCTCGGTGAAAAGCACCTTCTTCGCAGTTAGGCAGTATTTATACAAAAAGAGCCGGACCTTGTTGGATCCTCGACTGGTCACCCGGAATTTTCCAAAAACTTTTTTTCAATTGCTCATGAGAGTAAAAGTCACCGCCCTCTTTATCACCATCAACGCACTTTTTTATCTTGTTGCCAACGAACGTGGAGGCGCTCTTCGCCAACGTTTTAGGGAAGTCTATGTCTTCAAGTTGGATAGAATCATTCACCCCATCAACATGCAGAACCCCTTTAAGCTGATGGTGGTTCCAGGATTTATTCACTGGGATCAAACACACTTTTTATCGAATCAAACATTGTGGCTGGTCGCTGGATTTGCGGAAGTTCTCTTGGGATCACGTCTCATGCTTCTCTCGGCCACCTGTGGTCTCGTTTTCACCAACGTCATTACGGCTTTTTCTCTTGCCGGGCTGTTCTGGTTAACTCACTCGACACGCCTATCCTCATTGATGCTTGAGCAAGACGTCGGCGCATCTTTGGCAATCTTCACGGCAATCGGAACTTTACTTTATTGCCTAAAAGATTCTTGGCGAAACGTATTTAGACTAACCTTTATTTTTGTCGTGATAGCGATTCTAAAACAACAATACATGACCTTGAACCACGTAATCGCTCTGGTTCTGGGGATGAGTATAGCGAGATGGTATGTTCCAAAAAATGAATAAATTATTTTTTCCTGCAATTTTAATCTTGGTAGCGATGCAGATCGCGCAAATTGGACCCGCCTACGCCGAGGAAAGCTCTTCCTCATGGATACTGATGCCGGAATCACGTCACTCACTCTATCGCACCTATACGCTTTTGTATGATGAACAAACTTCACTGATCGTTCGTGATGGTGGGAGTGCCATCGGAATCATCGGTGGATATTTCACGGTACTTGAAGCTACTGGCCTACCCGGGCATCCTCAACTCTCTCTTCACGGAACCGCCGCTTCCTACTTTGCCTTTCCAACAGGCTCTGGTCCTCTGCTCACCCAGGCCGTTGACGCACGAGTCGGGCTGGCTCTCGATTTTGAAATTGACCCGAGTAATCGCGCAAGCTTGATCTGGACTCATCAATCCGGACACCTCGGAGACGATGTGGTGAATCCAGTACTTGCTGCAAAGAATCTCGGAAATGAAATTCTCACCTTCCGCTTCATTCATGACATCGACGACACCGCTCGCTTAGGCGCAAGCTTTCGCCCCAATGTCAGCGCAGATCCAACCATGCTGGTATTCGGAGCGGAACAATTCGCAGAGTGGTTTCCTTGGCATGCTGCTAAAAATCCCCATTCGATGGCCCCTTTTGTAGGGTTTTCGATGGAAGAGTACGGTCATAGCTCGCTCGACCTCAGTGCCAATTTTATGATTGGTCTTGCATCTGGAAATCATTTACAGGGAACCAAACATCCGTCTTTAAGGGTGGTGATGGGATATTATAGTGGGACAGATTTACGTTTGAAATTTTATGAGTTTGACAAAACAATGATGAAATTCGCGTATGGCGGTATTCAAGTTGATATATAGCCATTTCAAAACTATTTTTGTTTTGATTTTTTTGCTGGTGCCAATCGCCCATGCTGCCGATACCCTATTGCCAACGACTCCTCCGCCAACGCCAAATCCCAATTATCACTTAGTGGGTTGGACCAATGCTATCCTTCCCGGAGGCGGACAACTCTTATACGGAAATTATTGGCAAGCTGGATTTGAAGCGCTGTACGAAACCAGTAGTTTTTATCTTGGCTATCGACTCTCCAACGGCGATGTTTTCTCACTCGATGGTTTTGAAGCACCTCGCCCCGGACTCCGTAATCGAAAACTCGGAGTGATCAGCATGGAAGATCAGCTCGGTGGGAACATGATTCAGGAGTTTGGAATCAAGGCCCATATGGTGAACGTTTTTAATAACTACCGGGACGCGGCTTTAAAAAATGGGGCACAAAACTCCTGGATTGATCAGACTCCGACGGTCGATTTATTCATGAAGCCATTTGATAAAAATGTGATCTCCGATAACTGGGTATGGATCCCGATCGCCGCGGTCGCTCTTTCCAGCGGAATCGATTATTACCTTCAAACCAAAGACAGCATCGCACAAACAAACCGACTGACCCCAACTTCGAACGTGATGTATGCTTTCAACTATTCGGTTTGGCAGTCTTTCGGTTCCGGTGCTCCAGAAGAAATGTTTTATCGCGGGTTCATGCAAAATGAATTTCAAACCATGACGAGCTCACCACTTGCAGCCATTGCCCTCACTACGGTCGCATTTTCTTTTTCTCATGAGCCTGGCGATGGCCGCTATACCGCTGCGATTGCGGGCTCCTATTTAGGCTACCTCGCTTATCGCAATCATGGGAACCTGGGCCCGGGAATTGCGGTACACTTTTGGTCTGAAGTAATTCTTGGTATCGAAAATTTCTTACTGAATCACAAAGGCCAAACCAGTTCTCCGCCAGGGGGTTTTTCGGTACAACTCCCGTTTTAAAGACGAACTATGATGAAGAAAGGAATCAATTTATTATGCCAAACCTGAGACCATCTCCAGCCCTCACTGTCAGTGAACACACATCGATCGGTGAAACGATCCAAACACTCATTGATCATAAGGTTGGCTCTGTCATCGTCACTTCTTATTCTGCACCCCACAAAATCATCGGAATTTTTACCGAACGAGATCTACTGAAATGGGTCTTCGATTTTAAAGACAATAATCAATGGAATGTTGCCATCGGCACGGTCATGACTAAAAAACCGATCAAGCTTTCAATTTTGGAGCTAGATCAGGCCAATGAGGTAATGCTGAAGAACAACATCCGGCATCTTCCGATTGTTTATCATGATGACGATGGTGAAGAACATTTGGCAGGGATGATTTCTATGCGCGATGCTTTCCGCGCCCTGGTCGATGAAAATAATATCTTACTAAAAAAACTCGGAGCCTTCACTTCAAGTAAGAATGTTCTCGTCCTTGCTAAAAACCCCTTGGACCAGCAATTACAGAAAAAAGTTCTTTCGGGGCATGTCGATTTTAAATTGCTCGAGGAAGATTTTGATCAAGAGTTAAAAATAGAAAAATTGTTGGAACCCGTCCTCGCGAGCGACGTTTTCATTTTTGACCTTGATCATCTATCAGTATCTTTTTGGCCAATTTTTTTGAAGAAAATTTTGGATAGTGCCGATCATCCCGATGTCTTTTTAGTTTTCAATCCGGTTTTGCACGAAAAGAAAAATATCGATGCGATCATGACCATTGCCGCTGGAAAAGCAGTTCATGCCTTCCCGAAGCCGGTCAGCTTGCTTCAATACCTCACGCAAATTGAAAAGTCGATGAAGGCTTGATTTAGTTTAGACCTTCTGGAAATGTTTTGAAGCTGGAAACCTGGTTGCCCGAAAAATTAATTTCAAAAACCGTATCAAAATCGCTGCCGGACCAATCAGCCGGTTGAGGTCTCACCCCAAATGCATAGGCCATTCCAGGAATCACCTTATGCTCCCAGCAAATCAGAACCATTTTTCCATCGAGACTCCGATCCGCCAAGATATCCTTCACTAATTGAGCGTAGTCATCGCGCAAGTATGGAGTTTTGACATCTTTACCCAAGTCCTGAGCCAGAGGGGTCACGGTTTGAATCGGACGAACAGAACCGTCCACTCCATCTTGCTTCATCGCATAGATCGCAATCGGCGTCCCATACTGAGTGACGGCCTTGTTGGTTTCAAAATACTGAACGAGAGCTCGTGCACGCTGCCATCCTCGAGGTGAAAGTTGATTTCCGACGGCTGGCTTCTCTCCATGACGAATGATCAGAATTTGCGCCGGGGTTGCGAGGGCCAAAGATGATGAAAACAGAAGTGTCATTGAGATAAAAATCGATCGCAGGGATTGGGTCAACATAGTACTCCTTAGCTGTGGCCAAACGGACTATAGACCAGATTTACTCAATAGGCAATATTGAACAATAACTAAGCGAATTCATGGTTGAAATCAGAAAAGAAAGATGAGGCTGGCGCCCAATAAGCTCGAAAGAGCTCCCAGACTGAAATTGGCCGTGCCTCCAACGATCGTGAGTTGGGGGCCGCCGTCCACCGATAACAATACCGATGGAGCCACGGTAAAATGAGCCCCGGCTAGGCCACCGAAGGCGACGGTAAAATTGCTCGCCAAAGCACCGAGGAGTAAATTTCCACCGACGTGAATAGCTGCCTGAGAGTTGCCAGCGATCGTTGCCTTAAAAGCCCCGCCAGCTAAAAAGTTGAAACTACCCGCTGTCGTCGGGACGCCCAGATAGGCTTGAATACCCATGGAGGGCTTGAACGGTATCCAACCCGTCAGCATTGTGGAATTTCCCACGCCCGTACTCATCGATGCAAAACCAAGTCCGTAGTGCCGTCCACTATTGGTACTGGCACTGCCCTCTACCACGTCAGCATAGGCGAGCGATGTAGAGAGAGTGAGCAAAAAAAATAAAACGCCAAATTTGAATTTCATAATTACCCCTTGAATATACTGAGCATCGTCTCAAATTCCCAGGAAAGGTAAATACAAAATTGCGGGTCTAAGGATAAATAAACTAATGAGTGCCGGACTTGCAGCCTAATTGCTTCTGTTCAGATTGGGTTTCATTGAGTAACTGCTCCAAACTTTTCTCACGGAAGTACTGCTTCGCCAAACTGCTAAAGACTGGCGATTTTTCCGGGTTGATCCAACGATGATAAGCACTCATCAGCTGATCGAGATCATTTTTGTCCGTAACAGGATCCTTCACATGAGCATGGATACTGTCGAGAAGCTGATACATATTCGGAAGACCTTGAAGATCTAGCTCTGCATTAATTTTTTCCCATATTATTCCGGATCCCCACGCGTACATCGGGTACCCGTTTCTGGCCTCTAGGTCTGCGAGATAGTATTCTATCGGATGTTGTCGATCTTTTACTCCGGGGCCCGTTGATTGAATGTCATCAATCAACCCAGCTAGCCGATCACATTTCACCTGCTGGACTTCTGCCCCGGTTTGAGCGCGCTTATCCATTTGATCGTAAGCCACCATCCAGGTTAACCCGTGGGCATAGGTATCATTTGAAATGCGAAAAAGTCCGCCTATTTCGTGGTACGAGTGCCTACGTGTGTTCGTTCCATCTTCGCTAAATAAGATGCTCCAGAGATACTTGGGGTGATGCATTCCATTGGAGCGTAGTGTTTTTTCTTGAAAGTGTTCTGTAGTATTTCGGAGCAAAACTACCGTGAGCTTATCTTGCCATCTCATTTGTTCCGTACGATGAGGAAAGAGTGAGGTCATCAGCTGTAGAGTTTCTTCGGCAATCGACTTCTGAGGATTCGTCGCATCCGAAAAAATCTCAACATGGATGCCGGAAATCATTTCATTAGACCGTTGGTAAACACTCCGATTAAGAAAGACTCGCCCGATTCCCCGAAGTGGAACGTCAATCCTATTTTCTCCAAACAGTTGTTGAGGGTTCGCCACAAATTCAATGTTGCCTGGGATATTTTCCACCGGATAATAAATCGTCGAGGCGGATTGCCCTACATGGCCAACTCCGTGTTCATCCTGAGAAACACTATTGGAACCATTAAAGAACTCAGTGTCTAGCTCGGGCTGACAGGGAAGTGATGTCCATTGGTGGGCAGGGGTCTCCGTACCAATTTCCCAATGCCCACGTCCACTGTCTGAAACCAAACGAATCTGATGAAGCTTGGTCTCCGTGGAATATTTTCTCGTGCAATCACTCGCAAACGAGGTAGATGCTCCCAGAACTAAAAATGAAAGAATGAATTGATACACCGGCGCAGAGTTAACGTACCCCCCACATTTTTGCAATGATAACAGTATCTAGATTTCTACGAGTCGCTCACCATTCATATGTTAAAATAAAAATAGGTCAGACCCCGACTTAAAATTCTTCGGAGGGGTCTGACCTATTTTTATTTTAAAGGTGTGAATGGTGGGCGATGAGAGGCTCGAACTCCCGACCTTGACGGTGTAAACATCCTGCTCTACCAACTGAGCTAATCGCCCGTAATCAATGGCTAGGTAAACCTAGTATGAATGACGTGTAGATTTTTATACTGATTCTTCCCTCAAAAATCCACTAAAATCGAGGGGAGAAAGAACTTTGGGACTAGTGAATCACTAGTCCCAAAGTCTTTAAATAATTACATAGTTACGTTAATCCGGAGGATTACATCGTACGCAGAGAAGCTGTTTCCGCTTCCTGACTCGGAGAAGTATCTACAGTAGTATCGGTCACATCTGCAACCAAGCTACGGTACTTCAGCAAACCAGTTCCTGCAGGAACCAAGCGTCCCATGATGACGTTCTCTTTGAGGCCTTTGAGATAATCGACTTTACCAGCGATTGCAGCTTCCGTAAGAACCTTAGTGGTCTCTTGGAATGAAGCAGCCGAGATAAAGCTTTCAGTCGTCAAAGATGCCTTAGTGATACCGAGGAGAAGTGGCTCAGAAACAGCTTGTTGTCCGCCGTTTGCGAGTACCTTTGCATTCTCTTCTTCGTAGTTGAATTTCTCCACTTGTTCGCCTGTGAGGAAACGAGTGTCACCGTTATCCAAGATTTTCACTTTGCGGAGCATCTGACGAACAATCACTTCGATGTGCTTGTCATTGATCTTCACCCCTTGTAAGCGGTAGACTTCTTGAACTTCATCTACAAGATACTTCGCAAGAGCCTTATC
>Ga0207083_1055_pt1 | contig 20482 bp, 20 predicted proteins | sample Alteio_BWMinHeat_57_FD_153516 | JGI IMG/M metagenome (GOLD analysis project Ga0207083, IMG submission 153516) | Enriched cells from forest soil in Barre Woods Harvard Forest LTER site, Petersham, Massachusetts, United States -... | ecosystem: Environmental > Terrestrial > Soil > Temperate forest >... | reverse complement strand
TTATAACATAGGCAGGAGGACGAATGATTAAGGAAAACTTGATTGGTAGTTTTTTTGTTCTCTTGGTTTAAAACTAGATATTTTGATTATAAAACGGAATAATTAAAACTTGCAGGCGCGGATGAGATGGCACGCGCAAGTGTAATTCTTGACCCAATTGATCGCCATTTTTACTCTAATGCTTGCAAACGCAAAAAATAAATGTTTATACTTTGCAAATTAACCTTGGGATCAATTTTCGGCCCCTGGGGTGTGCCCCCAAATGTACCCCCATTCTTATTGTGTGAGGTTTCTTTAATGTTGCCATAAACGTTACGCTATTCTATTTTTTATTTAGATTTAGTTTGTCCCCGAGGGCTTTTTTAAACCATACTGGAACATAATCAGTTTTCATTTCCATTAAGTGTCCATCGGTGATTTCTGCTAACCATATGTGTTCATGTGTAGAGTTATCAAAAATGTACGCACGGTTAGTAAATTGAATAGCCTGGGCCAATAAATCAAGAGAGCGTTCGTAACGCGTTACAATTTTATCTTCTGGAACAGAATGTCCTCCCATTTTCACTCGATACTTCACTCGCGAGATATTAATAGAAGGATCTTCTGTTGCCACATAATAGATATAGGTACGATAACCTCGTGACTGCGCTTTTTTGAGAAATTCTATTTTATCTGGAAATGACATTACTGTTTCAAAGGTAAAGGATACCGAGCATTTCATCAGCATGTTGCGAATAAAATCGGCTGCAACAGAGGCAAAATAAGCATTGACTTCTACCTCAAAAAAGCTCAATTTATTATCACTAAATCTCAGACTGCATGCCTCATCTAATAAATCAACAGATTTTAAAAGAGGTGAGTTAATAAAAAAATCGAGTATTTCTTTTTCTGTGGTTTTTATTTGATAGCTTCGTAAATCAAGAAAATCCCATTGACGAATTTCTTTTTCGATCTCATCTGGATTAATATAAATTCCAAGCAATTCCGGTCGGATAATAGTTTTAAACGTGCTTTTACCAGAACCATTGGGACCTGCAAACATTCGGAGACGAGGGATGGTATTATTCATTCTATTTCCAACTTTTGACCGCGAGTGACAGGTATAGCCGGAGGTAATCGTTTAATAAATTTTTGCGTCCCATCAGGGAATACTTCTACAAGCTTTCCATCTTTACTGATAAGCACACTACTGCCTGAGGCCAAAGCTGCCCAATATGCTTGCTTGAATGCTATTTCAGCAAGTTCTGGAATATGTGCTTCCAGAAAACACATAGCTTCCTCACTAAGAGCCATGACTTACTCCTTAAAGTGCATAATTAATATTCTATAACTTGTAATAGTCGTTGATATCGATAGTTCAGTAATTGTAACATAAATGCTGCACTCTCGTTGGTTAATTAATTATCATCAAATCGTTTAATTTCTATTCTTTCAATAGATCTTCCAGGGCGAGATCGCTTCCAACTTCAAGCAATAACCAATACCATCGCATTTTCAAAGGCAAGACGTTACAGGAGCTTCAAGCATGTTAAGCGATAAACAAAAATTTGCGCGATAAAAGATCTGCAAAATAAAGGCCATAAGTTCATTGCGGAGTTAGAGGCAGATTTCAAACCCGATGAACGACCCAATGATTATGTTTATGCTTTAATGTGCCAAGAAGCTGATTACTTAGAAATAGGTATGCATCTGCGGGGGGATCCTGAGTGGGTGGTCGATCATCTTTTTGGCTTAGAGGGGAAGTCAGCCGTCATTTATAAAAAAATAAAGCCACTACAAGATAATAGGCAAGGCCATCACTATGTTGTTTGCTATCAAGGGCGAGCCGGAGATTCCAAAGCGAGTGAAGTGTATAAAGACGTGTGTTTTTTTGATGATCCGCAAAGGCCATCTTGGTCTTTGGTAAAACAAATTGCAGATGTTATGATTAATCTATGCACAAAAGAAAACGCAGGTCTTTCATTTACTGGGTATGGATGTGAAAACAAATCTAGTGGGAGTAAAGCGGGGAATAAGCTATCAATCGATAGCGGAGCAGCTTTACATCGAACCTCATCCTGGCATTAAAAGTGCCAGTTTCACAAAAACTCAAATCAGACGTGCGGTGGCTTCATTAGCACGTTCAGGGCTAATTGCTATTGAACCACTAAAGCTGTCTGCAATTAAGCTGCTTACAAATTGTGCATAAAAAAACCATTACTGTGGTTAATATAATACAAGTACTTGCTAGAATCTAGAAGACATGCTTAAGGAGGGAGAAAATTTTGGAATAGCTATTCTTTTCTCCCCTCCTGTGCAAGTTTAAGCTACTTTTAATGCTGTAGGATGGTAATAGTTAAGGGGAGCTAGTTTTATTCTCAGAACAATCTTCTTCATTGCTGGAGGAAGCCGCTACACTTCCTGCAAAAAATGGGAAAGCACAACAACCCCATCGTCCAGCTCGCGTAGCTGCGATGCGCATATCCACGTACTCGGAAAAATTAGGCGGTGTTATTTTTTGTTGGTATTGAGCCTCTAACTCTTTAAGTTTTTCGACAGCCTCTTGTCTTTGCTCAATGGCTGCTTGTCCTGTTTGATGCTCTAGAAAAGCTATTTTATTCCTAGTTAAACTCATGTCTATTCTTAATTTATCCATGCCATTACCCTTTGTGTAAAAAGGGTTATAATCAAATTCTATTAGCGATGTGTTTTTTTCTAGCATATCAGCAAATGCTTTAACACCTTCATCATTAGCAGAATATACTCCTATCTTTAGAACCTGTAGTTTACGATTAGTTTCGAGCGCTTTAGCCAAGGCAAGTGTACCCTCTAGACCAATTGAATCGCAGCCCAAGTCTAATGTAGTTAAATGGGTATTAGTTACTAAGCTATTTGCTAAGGCTATAGCACCTGGGGCTGTAATTGTAGAATCGAAAAATCTTATTGCTTTTAAATTAATATCCTTAGCTAATTCAGTTGCAAATATACTTGCACCTTCATTCCCAACTCGAAAACCATCAACATCTATCTCTTCTAAGGTTTTATTAGATGCAAGAGAATCGGCAATAATTTTTAGCTCATTTTCTTTAAAATAATGTCCATTTAAGTTCAAAGTTTTTAGGACAGTATTACTAGAAATTAATGTCGCAATTTGGTTTGCCATCTCACAGCTTTCAAAACGATTGTTGTATAAAGACAAATGTTCTATTTGATTATTCACTTTTAAAGCTTCGAAAAATTGAGTAGTGTCTGCTTTTTCTGCACCTATGCCAGTCAATACTAATCGCTTTAATGTTTTGTTTTTTTGAATTACAGGAACAAAACAACCTATCGTGTCATTTTGTGGGTAATGGTAACGATCTTGATTCCAAAGGCTAACAGATTCAATCTCGTTATTATCTTCTAAAAATTTAGCAAGCTCATGAACTCCATTCGCAGTGAGATTTGACTCTAAGAAAATTTCCCGAACACCATTAGAATTTTTTAAGGCTTCTAAAATCTCGCTTAGATGCTTATCTTCGACTCTAAAATCATATATATCTCTAATTGTTAATTTACCATTTAGGCACTTAACTTCCCTAATCATTTTTAAAAAACTCTCTAATTGCATGTTTCACCTATTTACTTTATTTATTGTTGTTATTAGTACCATACTCAGGTATTAATCGTTCGAAGTGTAATGCAATGGGCTTATGAAAAATACCGTAAATTTTACGGTATTCATTAAAGGTTTTATTTAGAACATGATGTCAATATGTAGTACAATAGGAGTATCGTTTTAAAAAATAAATTATCTTTTTTAACATGAATACTCAAAAAAACATACAATCCTTCAGTTTAGGGCTTCTTCTTGTAAAGATAAAACAAGCAAATACATCAACGCTAATGATCATTTTGTTAAACGCGCAGGTTTTGTATCCCAAAATGAATTGATGGGAATGACTGATCAAGATCAATTATGGAACGAGGCCGCTCCTAAATGATAAGAAAGTTGTAGAAAAGCAACAAGCAACCCTTTTTATTGAGCATTGTAAAATACTAGATACACAAAATTTATCTCATGTTATTTTTTTAAATAAAATGGCTCCTCCCAAAATCCCTGTCTCTTGATCACATCTTCATCAACTCAGCCGCAATTTTCAGCCCCTCCAATCGCACCCTTAAACAAAACCATCCTTTCCAGATAGTAAACCAAGCAGCTTTTCCTGTCCTTTTAGAATCAGTCCAGCCACCTAGTTTAGCTATTGCTTTATAAGCCCATGCAGCAATACATATCTGACACTCAGCACTTGAATTCTGAATTAACTTAGAGATCCCCCCATTTTTGGTACAAACATGGGTGACTGTAATGTTTTTAGGAAGTCAATGATTTCTGAGTATTCATGCCCAATCGCATCACCTAATGCGGATTCAATTTGTTCTGGTGTTGCATATTGGGCTAATAATTTTGCACATTCTAAATGCCCTCCATTTACGGCTGCTTGAAATGGAATATAACCTTGGCAATTAGTTTGTAAAGGGTTTGGTTTGTCTTCAGCAAACTCAATATTAACATTAAGTAATATTTTTAAAATTTCTAATTGACCTAGAAAGGCGGCCAGGAAAATAGGAGGAGTTCCTTGTTTATCAGGCTGGTTTAAATTAACTCTTAGTCGGCCATCAAAAGTTCTTGCATTAATTAAGCATGATACAATATTAATATCTTTTGATAAAACTGCATCATATAATAATGTCCTTCCATTACTTTCTCTTATATTATTTAGATTTACGCGTGGTTGACCACTATTATCTTTTGCATCAACTAGTAATTTAACTATATCAAAATATTTGTGGTCAATTGCTGAGTAAAGGGCATTGCAGCCGAATCCATTTACTTGGTTTAGATCAAAAATGAAATCTCCAACTGGATTTTTAGCATCTATTAAAAATTTAATAATCTCTGTTTGTCCCGCAATGGCAGCTAGCATTAATATTCGCGGATTATTAAGATTAATTCTTGCAAACCCATTTATTTTTTCTGATTCCATTAGTAGTTTAATTACTTGTAAATTTCCATTTTGACTAGCACTTTCAAAAGCCAGATCTAAATTGATACTAATTAAATTTCCCGACTCATCTCTCAGGCTCAGTAATTCTTTTAAGCCATCAATGTAACCTTCATCTTTTGCTAAAATCGCTGCTAGGTTACTACCTGATATCATTAAATGTTGTAAATTTTTCTCGGACAAAGAATGTAGATTTTGAAATTTATCTGTTTGAGTCATCACCGTAATATTTTGATACAAACCATCTCTATTTTGCGGAATAGTAATGATAGTCGTTTCAAAAGTACTTGTGAGTTGTGAGCTTTGTTTATCACCTAAAGCACGCTGAATAGCTAGTGCTAATCTTATTAGTTCATCATTAGTTAAAAGTATAAAAGGTTTACAATTAGGGTTATTAACATTGATATAATACCAATTTTTGCAATGATGGTTATAAAAAATACCACAAACATGATTTATACTCTCAAATCTTATTGCAAAATCTTTTTTAAAGTTAAGAGCCAGTTGATTTAATTGAATTAAAAATTTGCAAAGTTGAAGTAAATCATAAGTCCCACAAAAAGATAGTAATTCTGAACGCCCACCAAGCATTTCTAACGTTTTAGACTGCGCAAAAAAAGATATTTTATCAGACTGATGTTGATATAGTTTTTCATTAAAAATTTTTGAGTGATTAAATGGATGCATATAAAGATCTCCTTGATCAATAAAAGCAGCCGACTCAAGTACTTGTTTAAAAGTTTTATCAGTTTCAAATAATCCTTGTACATCCGCTGTAGATAAATGCTTTGCTTTATCTTTAGCCTCTTCTAATAGTTGAACAAAAGATCTGTGTTTTTTATGCAGAAAGTGAGTTCTTCTATAGAATAAGTTATACTCACCTATTAAAAAAGCGTCTAATGCTTTCTCAAAATACAATTTACAGAGTCCATCTGCATCTTGTTTGTAACCTAATCTTTTATGAATTTGGACTAATCTTTTATGAAATTTTGTCATATTTGATATTTATTTGGCAGAATTGTGAAATAATGTTACCAATTTACTTTAACAATAAATACCGTAATTTATGCGATATTTAATCCAATTGCCATGAGTATAAATCGAAGGAAAAACAGTGCAGGACTCCACCGCATTGGTACCAATTTCTGCATGATCTCTGTTTGTATCTTTTACTGCATCTCAGTAGTAGGTTATTTTATTAACTAAAAATTCATGTTCAAGCATGTAATTAATAAAACAACTTTTTCCAGCACCGGTTACACCCAACACTTCAATAATTGGTCCTGCTGTTTGAGCTTCTTGGATTTTAGGTAAAATATCGTTAAGAAACTGCGTTACTATTTCTTGTTGTTTTGGAGACAATAATTCATGTGACTTAGGCATTTAATTTTTCCTTATCTCAGTACTCAAAAGTTCAAGTTCATCTTCAATACCAGATAGCTTAGGTATATGAGAAGTATTAAAGTGACCAAGAGCAGATAATAAACCTGGTTCGCACTTTTTACTGGATACATTTGGACAAATTTTTGCTCTTATTTCCGCATCTTCAATATAGTCTAAGGGCGTTTTTTTGGCCTCATCAGTGGCATAAATATCTGCGTTGTATTCATTTATTAATAAAGAAGCAATTTCCCAATGTTTAAGTATACAGGCAAGATGTAAAGGCGTTTTTTGTCGGTTATCTTTGTGCTTCACTTCGGCATTATAACTAACAAGCATTTTTACTACGTCTAACCTCCCTCTACTTACAGCATCGTGAAGTTGGCCTTTACCACTCATTAAATGGTGGAGGTTGGAAGGATTGTAATTAGGGCTGTAACCATTTTGTAATAAATACCTTATAGCTTCAATATTATCATTCGCTAAGGCCCAAGTAAGCGGATCTTCTGCGCACTCATCATGATCAAAGAGAGATTCATATGATAAAGATAATCCAAGCTTCTTAAGTTCCTCAGTAATACATATCAGCATTTCTTGATTAAACGTAATACAGGCAATACTAAGGAGAGTACTTATCTCACTCTTCGGTAAATGAGTGAACGTACCTTTAACATATTCTTTAGAACCATAAAAAGTAGCTGCCTTTATTGATTCTACAACTGCTTTTGGAAACCTTGTAAGCAATTTTTGAAAATATTCTGAGTCTAGCAATTCATATTTGTTATTTTTAACGATCCATACAAAAAAAGGGAGAAACCGCAACTCATCATGCTCTGTAGGTAGCTCATCTATTTCAGAATCTAATTTTCCAGTAGGATGAGTGATAAGTAACTCCGCTATTCTACACTGAGATTCAATTATTTTAGGAAGAACCGATATTTCACCATTAAATAGAGCTGCTATTTTTTCTTTAAATTCATTTGGATTTAATAGAATATCGCCTACTGAAAAATAGCCTTTATGAATACCAAGAAATAAAAAAGAAAGAGGGCGTTCTTGAACACCGGAATCTATAAGAAATCTAACACCATCTTCGTAACCACGGCGTACAGCAATCTGCATAGGGGATTGTAATCCTGGACATCCATTTAAATTTAAAGTCGGTTGATTAAAAAAATCTTTAAATTGAATTTGATCATTACCCTCTAGATACAGAATGAATTTTAGTGTTGCTGCAGATGTGTTTGGGGGCAGAGCATGATAATCTTCCAATAAATTAATAATTTCCAAGTTAGCATTGTGAGGCTTCATTGAGCTAGGAAGTAAGTTCTGAAGGTCGTCTACTTTCAAACAACCACCTTTTTTCAAACATGCAGTCACTTCATCTATTGAATTTTTACAAATTGCTTCAATTAATCGTTCTTGCATCTTTTTAAAATGCGCCTCGCTTTTTACTACATAAAGGAGTTTTAAATCGGTAATTTGTTGTTTAGTCAATTTTTCTTCGTTTGTGATAGAAAAAACTTCTTTAAATATTGATATAGAAGATACTTTTGGAGGTTTTTTATATTGATCTATTAGTTTTTCTACAGCTTCGGAGTTTTCAGGCTCTGCAACCATAAAATCAGCAGTTACTTTTGTGAAATATAAAATATTTCCTGGCAAAGAAATATCAACATTGTTTTTAAGTAAAAGCTCAATAAATTCTAGAACTTTGCTTGAATCTTCCCACATAAAACCATAAAAACACGCAGCATGTAACGCCGTATTACCTTTGTTGGTCCGATAATTTACATCTGCGCCTAATTCAATTAATTTTTTCGCTGCTCCAGTACAACTTTTAACTGCACAATTAAATAATGGGGTCCTATTCTCAAAAGAATATTTTTTAATCATACATGGAAAGTTTGGATCTAATTTTTTTTCTCGTATTAAATACTCAATCACCTCCGGATGGTTATATTCTGCAGCCCAATGTAATGCACTTTCTTGGTAATTTCCTGAAAGTACTGAAAAATCAGCACCATATTCGGATAATGTTTTTAAGGCCGGTAAATTTCCTGATTGGGCTGCCAAATGAACTACAGTTAAGTAATCTGTATTACTATCTAGAGAGCCAAACTGGAATGGAAATTCATAGGAAAGTACTTTCTTTACTTCTTCTGGAGATAAATGTGCAAAAAAGTCAGCAATTGGCTCACCCTTTTCAATTTTAGTTTTTAAATCATTGTACATAGTTACTCTTTAAAAAATTTAAATAATGCATTTTATAGTTATTCATCAATAGAAAATACCGTATTATTTACGATATTTGGATGGTATAAGTCTATATATAACATGCGAACAAAATATAATTAAACTTGTCTATGGATTTTTGATAGTATTATTTTTCAGTCACTGGGTGTTGTAATTTTGAACATAATAGTCTGGCATATATATCGAGATGAAGTGATAAGTTTTGCTAAATGTTACTCATCGAATGCAATCTGTGAAAACAAACTGGAATTAAGATAATGATGTTTGAAAATAAAACAGTGATCATTACTGCGGGAAATCGTGGGGATGGTTTAGCGCTCTCTAAAAAATATGCGGATAATGGCGTTTCTAGTTTACCACTCACTTTAACTGGGTAGCAGAGCTTGAAATTACTACGGGGTGAAAAATAATCCGTTAATATTTTTAGAGCTATTTCAGCAATGCAATCCCGATAGCTTGACGATTTGAGATAAGAAGTAAATTTTATAAATTAATAATAATTTCTATCAAATGATTTTGAATAGCATATTCAATAATATCATTCTTAGAATTTAAATTAAGCTTACTCTTTATACTTTCAATATACTTCTCAACTGTGCGATGCGATAATCCTAGCTTTTCAGCAATGTTTTTAGAAGAAAAATAACGTATCAATAGAAATAAAACTTCTGACTCTCGCTTAGTTAGCAAGCTATATTGTTTTTGTAATGTATATCTATGTAATAATTTACCTGAGAAAAATTTTTTGTCTAATGCCCTCAGTTGTAGTAATTGTTTTAGTAATAACTCATTTAACAACTGCGCAGTACCAATTATACCTGCAATATTACTATTTTCACGAAATATATCTTTCGTTATTATCAAAAATGAATAATCCTTTTGATGGTTTATGAATGGTTCAAGTTGCTGGAGCCGTCCCAGTTTAAGAACATGAGAATCATCATTGCGATATCTGTCTGCATATTCTGCCCATGGCATATTATAATCTTCTAAACCAATTAAACTATCAACTCTTCTGAATCCTGCTTGGCGTGTAAATTCTTGTGAGACGTTTATAAAACGAGAGCTTAAGTCTTTAACAAATACAAGACCAGGTATTGTTTGAAATCGCCCTTGATCCATAGCTGCCTCTTGGTTCAACGTACCAAAAGCAATATAGAATCTGTAGTTTAAACAGCTTATTGCCTTGTTTGTGAACAACATGTTACAATATTATTATAGATTATTTTTATACAATATGTAAATATTATAGGCGAAAATTCATCCAAAGATGAAGTTGATTCAAAGAAGAGCTTATGGTTTTAGAAACTTTGAAAATTTTATAGAATCAGGGTTGGAGTGCTGTGTGCTTTAGAAAGTGCCCTCACAAATGGGGGGAAAGAGCCGGAATAAACTCTGATTTTAATGGTGGCTATGGGTGGACTCGAACCACCGATAATTGATTTCAATCATCAAAGCCCAAAAGATGAGCGGCAATTTTCACCTCATGAGGCACAGCGTTATAAAGAACGCTCTACTGCTGAGCGAATTAATGCGAGACTTAAAGACGAATTTGGTGGTTTATACATTAGAGTACGCAGCCATAGCAAGATTATGGCACATCTTATGTTTGGCATATTGGCGCTAACCGCTGATCAGCTGATGCGTTTCATATCTTAGAACGCAACCATCCACACAGACTACGCCCCGCTACTTGTTAGCGGGGTCCAGAGGTATCACGCAAGATCGTTATAAAGCACGGTACATTGGCAGAAAGAGAGTTGTTAGCTTTAATTTTGAAGATAAAATGAACAAAAAATATATTATTGACCATTGAACGATGGGGCATGATTTTTTTTAAAAGCTTTACGCTTCTAGTCGGTTAAAATAGTTTCAATTTTGCAAGAGGCTCAACCATATCATATTTACTTTTTACAAATATGATATGGTTAAATTGACTAAAATCTAGAAGACATTCTTAAAGCTGGATCATCATTGATTTCTAATCTCTTTTCTTTTAGTTCACGATTTTTTTCTTCTAATGCTTGGATAAAAACAGACTTTAGTTGACAATTTCTTTCTTTCAGTGCTTGAATAATAACGGACTTCATTTCTCCATTAGCAAGCTCATATGCAGTATAGTTTTCTTTTGTATTTTTAATAGTAAGTTCTACGTCAGCAAAAATAAGTAATTTCACACATTCAGTATAATTATTTCGAACCGCATCATGCAAAGGAGTGTCTCCATACTCATAATCATCTTCCGCTATATTTGGATCAGTACGCGGATCTTCAAGTAAACATTTAACACAAGCTATTTCATTTTCTGAATTTCCTAATGCTTTCCATAAAGGAACTTGCCCCCAAAAATCTCGGGCATTTGGATTTGCTCCATGTTGAAGTAAGAGACTTACACAATCTTTGTGCGCATTTCCAGCAGCAAGATGTAATGCTGTCTTACAGTAAATAGCAGGTGAACCTTCAGGTAGCTTACCCTCTGATAGACTAACACATCCTTTAGGCTCCTCTATAAATTCAAAATATTGTAGATCGACTATGGCTTTCTGGGCTAAAAGAAACTTACAACTTTCTACCCATCCCGACTCCGCAGCCATATGCAATGGACTAAAATAATGCCCTTCTACACATACAGCAGTATTAATATAATCTAGATTCTCAGTTAATAAATGAATAAATTCATTTTCATCTTTTTTTTGCCAGGCTACTAAAAGATCTTTTTTTATTGTCATTCTACACCTCCTCCTGTTTTCACTCGCATATGATATATAAGTTTTATCATTTAAATACCGTAATATTACGGTATTTAGTCTCTCCCAATTAATGTATCATTCGTCAATTTTAGGGTTAACTCCAAAGGATAATAATGATGCCACTTTCAGAAAAAACATGTATCGAATTTGTAGATTTATTGCGTAGTAAAATCAAGAACTGTGAGCCCATTGATGAGTTTCTTGCAGCGATTAATCCAAGCTATCTAGCTTCCATACTTAATTATAAAAAAAATTATGGTCCAGAAGGAGTCTTTAGCTATGACAGGATAACACTAGTCTATTTTGCTACAATTGTTGGCAACCTACCAGCGCTAAAAGCATTAGGCAAATTTGGTGCTAAATTTACTGAATTGAGTCAAAACAATGGGATGTCAGAATTACATTTTGCCGCATTGGGTAATCACTCGGATATAATAGACTATTTAATTTTAGAGCGGGGTCTCCATGTGGATAGTTTTTCCTGTCCACAGAACGACAGACAAAGAACGCCGCTTTACTATTGTGCTCGCGGATGTGTCGAGGCCGCGCGGAAATTGATTGAATACGGTGCTGATGTGAATTATGCATCTTCTTCTGATGGAATGACAGTTTTACATTCTGTTTGTAATAATTTCGAGTACTCAGATCATTCTAAGAAATTACAATTAGTAGCGTTAGCTGAAGTCTTAATTGAAAATGGCGCGGATACTTTACTATTAGGTATTAACGATCCTTATTATCCTACTAGTCATTCGATACCGACAGGCATGATATCTGGGGAAGAAAACCGCAAGTATCGCTATCAAATACAAGATATGATCGATCGCCATAACCAAACAAAAAGTTCACAACAAATACAAGAAATTACACCAAAAGTATTAACTAATTCAATGTTTTGGAAAAAAAGTCCCTCAGGGAGCCATCTTTTAGCTGCACCTAACTGTCCACAACAAAAGCTAGCTGACCAATTAGTTGATGAGGTTACAAAGAAAAATGGTTCTCGTTTTAAAACGACTATGGAAATTGTAGGTGATAGAGAATTACTCCTAACATTAGCTACGGGTGTACAAAACGGAATAGAATTTTTATTTATGTTGGATCATCAGAAACACTCTACTGAGATCGCACGAGCACTCTTAAAACATCAAGACTTGCTATCACAATTTTGTTCTGAAAAATTTATTAAAGAACTTTCAGAAATTGTTGAAAAAGCCACGTCAGATCCTCAGATGACAGAGATTTCATTTCAATTGACCCCATCATAATTTTTTACCTAATTTAAAACGTTCACTTTAAAAAGGTAGCAAACTTTACCGCCATTAAAATAAAATGATAAGGAGCAAAATATTATGATGAGATTTTTTTCTTCTCAGGTCATGCAACTCATAGAGAATCCTGCATATAGACCTGCAATTGAGTCAGCAAAAGAGGCTTGTAAAAAGCTTGGTGTTGGATCCATATCAGGACCACTAAAAATAGTTGAACATCCAAAATCGGGTGAGACAAACATAGTATCAGCAGAAATGCGTAATTCTGCTTTCAAAAATATGGAAGCATTTTCTGAGGAAACAGTAATAGCAAATGCTAAAGTACTAGAGGAAGCACAGAGAAGCGTTCCTTATTGGTGATGTTGGCTCTACCCCAAATGTAGGGGCACTTTAATCAGATTGTAGTAATCTAACTCTTTGATTCCGCACTTAAAAGGTGATTAAAGTGCTCCCGGATTTGGGGAGGAGCCCATTAAATGGCGTAAGCTTTAGGGGTCAGATCTGAATGGCACTTACTTAGCACGTAACACCATGAAATATATATAAAAAAGTAGGGTTTCAGTGATAAGCTTATTGCGCCGAAACAAATAGCAATCACGGAGAACCTGCTTTAATGAACATTAATAACAAATTTACCCGTGTCGAACAACAGCATGTTCATAACCACAGAAGAAATAGTGATTTGAACACTTTTTTTAATTTGCTAAATACACCAGATTTATCCTTAACATTAGGCGAGTCACTGCCAAAATATAGAAAACGTATCTATCCCCGCTACCTTATCTATGTTTCTAACACAAACATTAAACCCTGATAGGTCATGTCAAAACATCGTTAATGTTGCTGCTATTGACAGGGCTAACGTAGGCCTACCTCTAAAGGTAGCTTAACTAGCGGATATTGTCGCGCAAGACAACGCCTACCAATAAAAATGATATTCAATTTAGTTTATAAAACAGGGCAACTTACGGATAACATGGTTCCAAAACAATGGAGATGGCATGGTAAACGGGTTCATCTTATGGATGGAACAACTCTAACGATGCCCGATACTAAAGAGAGTCAAGCAGTATACCCGCAGCAATCAGGACAAAAAACTGGGCTTGGATTTCCAATTTGCCACATTGTAGGAGTAATTTGTCTGTCGAGAGGAACAATTTTAAATGCAGCTATTATTGGACCATACAAAGGAAAGAGAGGAGCGAACAGGCCTTATTACGTCAGTTATTAACTACCTTTAATGCCGGCGATTTAGACCTATTTTTAATGGTGGCTATGGGTGGACTCGAACCACCGACCTCAGCATTATGATGGCGATTATTTTATTTTATCAATGTTTGCCCATGTGTCTCCATGCATGAAAAATACTTATAATTCAGTAAATTGCAATTAAATATTGATGTACGGAAATATATGGTTATGCTATGCTCTTCAATTCATTTGCACTCTATATGCACTCTACTAATTTTCCAGGCGTGCCTGGAAAATTAGTCAATCATTATAAGGAGCTTTTATTGTGGAAGGGAAGGGCGTCAAAGCTTCTGAATTTGATTCAGATCACAATTACCAAAATTTACTTACAGAGATAAAAGGCAGATTAAAAAAAGCTCAGTTACATGCAGCTATATCGCTTAATCAGGAATTGATTAAATTTTATTGGGATATTGGTAAACTTATTACTGAATCTCAAGGAAAAGTTAGATGGGGAAATAAATTATTTGATATCTTGGCAAAAGATTTGCGACATAGTTTTCCCAATACGGAGGGTTTTTCCAAAAGTAACCTTTATAATATGCGCCAATTTGCAATTCATTACCCTGATTTTGAAATTGTGCAGGCGCTGCCTGCACAATTAACTTGGACTCATCACGTGGTATTAATACAAGCTTTGCCTCAAGATAAACTTGATGTGAAACAGTGGTATGCTCAACAAACAATTGAAAATGAATGGCCTTACCGAGAGCTGCAGGCGCAGATAAAAAGTGATCTGTATAGTCGACAATCTAAGTTAGATCATAAAACAACAAATTTTAAAGACAAACTCCCATCCCCACAATCTCAACTAGCTCAAGAAATGATCAAGGATCCCTACAAATTTCATTTTTTATCAGTAGGGGATGAGGCTCATGAAAAAGATATTCAAAATGGATTGCTCATCCATGTAAAAGAGTTCCTTATGGAATTAGGTCAAGGTTTCGCGTTATATGGGACAAAATATCCAATTATAGTCTCGGATAAAAGATTTGAAATCGACTTACTAATGTATAACACCAAGCTTCATTTATACGTGGTTGTGGAGCTCAAACGGCGGGACTTCAGCCCTAAGGATACAGGGCAGTTAAATTTTTATCTTTCTGCTGTAGATGAGCAATTAAAAATGCCTGAGGATGGTCCCACTATTGGATTATTGCTTTGTGAAAAAAAGGATAAAGTTATTGCAGAGTACGCATTACGGCGAGTTAACAGCCCCATGGGAATTGCCGAGTATGAGCTGAATAAATCATTACCCGAAAAACTTACTAATATCTTACCTACTACAGAAGAAATAGAAATGGAGCTGAGCGCATATACACAAGATATAAAAATGCCAGAGGATGAAGATGCAAGCTAAGATCAATAGTTCTTTATTAAAAACCTTGCTTCCGAGTGAAAAAGTATATGATGTCAGGGATCTTAATTTAAAAGGGTTTTTGATTAGAGTGCATCCATCTGGTGAGATGAGTTACATTTGTCAATACAAAAGAGGACGTCGTGTTAATCTAGGCAAAGTTGGTGTCATCACAGCAGCTCAAGCACGCGAAAAAGCGATTGAAGTATTAAGCAATATAAATAAAGGAATTGAGCCCAAAGTTCAAAAGGGAATTAACAAGCCAAGAACGTTACAAGAATTTATCGAAAAAGAATACAAGCCTTGGGTTTTATCTCATCACAAAAGAGGCGAGGAAACACTTGCTACACTTACTCGATGTTTTAATAAATTCTTTTCTAAACCGTTATCGGAAGTTACTTCATCTGTTTTAGAGCCGTGGCGTACTAAGCGGTTAAATGAGGGTATTTCTAATGTTACGCTTAATCGAAACATTGCCACACTTAAATCCGTGATGACAAAGGCCACTGAATGGGGATTTTTAAAAGAAAACTCTCTAAAGAATTTAAAACTGTTTAGAATTGATCGCTCTCCTAAAGTGAGATATTTATCATTGGATGAAGAATCACGCCTCCGCCAGGTATTATTGCAACGGGAGCAACAGTTAAAACAAGAAAGAAAAAGTGCAAACCAATGGAGACAAGAGCGTGGATATCCTCTATATCCTGAAGTAGCTGAGGATGAGTATTGCGATTATTTAATGCCAATGATTTTACTATCTATTAATACAGGGTTACGGCAAGGTGAATTATTTAATTTAAGTTGGAGCATGGTCAATTTATCAGAGAGATCGCTCATTTTATCGGGAGGTATAACCAAAAATAATAGCTCTCGCTATATCCCATTGAATGATGAAGCCAACAACATTATCCAGCAGTTCTATAAGAAAAATGCTATTAAAGAGGGGCTGGTTTTTCCTAGTAGAAATAATCAACCGTTTAATAACGTCAAACGATCCTGGTCTGCCATTTTAAAAAAAGCGAACATAACCCAGTTTCGATGGCATGATTTGCGACACCATTTTGCTAGCAAATTAGTTATGGCAGGCATAGATCTCAATACAGTCCGTGAGTTATTGGGACACTCAGATATAAAAATGACGCTAAGATACGCGCATCTGGCGCCGGAGCATAAAATTAATGCTGTTAGGAAAATTGACTGGTCGCTTCAAGTAAGTTGATTGCTCATGAAGGTTTATTCCCCAATTGACATGTTTGCTAAAGATTTTTTGCGGCTTGATTATATAATATTTTTTTGGCTTCTTCTGTTAAAACTTGGTCGACTTTTATTCCCTTGGCTTGATCATATGCACGCTGAACAGCAGGGCGCGCCTGTATCCTTAAAAACCACTGTTTTAAATGAGGGAAATCGTCTAAATTTTGTTGTTGTTTTTCATGAGGAACAATCCAGGGATAACAGGCCATATCCGCTATAGAATAGTTGCCGGCAATAAATTCTTGATTGGCTAATTGTTTATTAAGCACTCCGTATAACCGCGATGTTTCTCGTACGTACCTGTCGATAGCATAGGTTAACGTTTTTTGTTCCACAAATTGGCTAAAATGGTGATTTTGTCCGGCCATAGGGCCAAGTCCAGCAACTTGCCAAAATAGCCATTGCAGTGTGGTGAAACGCACCTGTAAATCCTGGGATAAAAATTTTCCTGTTTTTTCAGCCAGGTATAACAGGATAGCGCCTGATTCAAAAATAGATAATGGTTTGTTGGTTACTACGGCATCATGATCAACGATAGCTGGGATTCGATTATTTGGAGAAAACCTTAAAAACTCCTCAGAAAATTGTTCTCCTTTAGTGATGTTTACAGGTATCACTTTGTACGGTAAACCACACTCTTCTAGGAATATTGTAATTTTATGCCCATTAGGAGTTGGCCAATAATACAGATCAATCATGATACTTCCTCACTAGGTTTCTTGAATTTCCATCGATGCCAAATAATGGGAGTTGCCGCTAAAATAGTTTTTGCAAAAATAACGGGCTCTTCAGCTTCTGTTTGAGCGTTTAAACATACTAGAGCGTATCCATTTTTCCTTTGCATTAAGCGACGAAAAAAAGTGCCATCGCCAATCTCTAAAATACAATCGTGCCCTACGCATTCATTTATTTTTTGGAGAGTAAGATATTGAGTACCTCCAACAAAATCACCCTCAGAATATCTTGGCTCCATGGTGTCGTCAGAAACCATGATTACTATCGCATTTGGATTATTAGCTCTAAAAAAATCTATTTCCTTTTGAATAGAAGTTTCTTGAGCCAATAAAGGGGCAATATCTTTATCAATTGCCGGGTACGGCGTAAATTCTGAGTCCAATAAAGAGGGACTCTTACCGGAGCCCTCTAAGAGCCACTGCATTGAGCAACTAACCCCGGTATTGTGAAATATTTTCACCAGTTTTGAGGCGGCTTTTTCTGTTAATGGATTCCTTCCCAATTCCCAAGATTGAAGAGTATGCGTGCTAATTCCATATTTCTCTTCTAAGTCTTTGCGTGAGATGCCCGCTAGCGTTCTTGCCATTTTAATACGACGCGCAGCGTTTGTTTTTTGACTGTCACTATTTTTTTCCATCATGAGCATAGTAACCCTTTTAATTATACGTGTTTTAGGTATATCATAATGATATATACGTATTTATGTATAAAGTTTCATGTATATATCATTATGGCATACGAAGGAGCGCAATGTCTCGAGCATGCTGTAGAGTCGTAAATAACAAATAAAAATTATGGAAAGAGGAAAGGATGAGGGATTTTTTTATCAATGAAAATGAACTAGGGGCATTGAGTGGATTGCCTCACATACAACAGCTAGCTTATTTAAGAGGAATACGACCTTATATGGATGTTAAAACAAATTTAGTGGGAATAAAGCGTCGCATAAGCTATCAATCGATAGCTGAACAGCTTATATATACGCATCATCTGGATGATGATTAAAATTTTGTGGGGTTTTAAAATGAAAGATAATAAACTGGGTTGAAACGAGATTTGTTATTGTGGCAGTGGAAAAAAATACAAACGCTGTTGTTTATTACAGGTTGCGACTCTTCCAGATAGAAGACAAAGAAGTGCTATCGAATTAAGAAATACAGAGCGCTTTCGCGATCGTGTCCAACAGAGAATGGGAGATAAATGTTCTATCGTACAAGGTGACTTGAATGGCGTGAAAATGTCAGCTGTTATTTTGGACCTGGCTGATTTTCTGCTTGAAATGGCACACACTAAAGAGCGACAAAAAGCAGCCATTGCAATTACTTGTATTGCATGGAACATTGCCGTTGCTGGAATGGAAAAAGCTCAAAAACTTTTTGATGCTTATTTCGAAACAATAGATGATCCTATTCATCAAAAAGATGCACTGGATATTATTGAGACTATTATTGAAAGAAAACAGCTACTCTACCCAGAAATCAATAGGTTTATTCTTGATTATGAAGTTGTTGGAACTAAAAACAACTTGCATCCTAATGTTGTATCTACTGTGCCAGATGAAGATGTTGCTAAATTGAAACAAAAATAAGTTACGGCATTACTTAGCTAGCACTCCCAAACATTGGAAAATATGGCAGCACAATAAGTAAAAAAATTCTCTGAAAGAGATAAAATCTATCAAATCAGGTTAATTCAAAATAATCTGATTTGTGCTGCGAAATGTGAGATATACATGGTAAACGTATTATTAATAGTTTTGCCATTGAGGTTGTCCGTAGGAATAGATATCAGTGTTTTATTAATGAGAGCCCGTTTGATTTCTTTTTTGGTCATAGAATGTAATGTCGAAGCTGTGACATTTGAAATAAAGGACAGTAGTGTAACAAGGCATATTAGGTATTGTGCTGGGTTCATTTTCACTCGGCAATTTTTTTGATAACCGTGATAAGCCATTATTTGATATTACCGACTACCATGACACATTCCATTTGCACTCTCTCTGCACTCTATAAATTGTGTTTGAGTCTATCTAATTTCGTAACCTATTGATTTTAATGGTGGCTATGGGTGGACTCGAACCACCGACCTCAGCATTATGAGTGCCGCGCTCTAACCGGCTGAGCTACATAGCCACAAGAGGACGTGATTTTGTCTTTTCCAGGGATCGATGTCAAGAGTTAAATGCGTTAGATGCTGTAAAATATTCAATTTATTGACGCTCCTGGCTTGAAGTGATAGGCCAAGAGCGTGTATTTTCATAAGTGTATTTAAATGATTAAAATAAACAGTGCACCAGAACCTCGTAACACTTGAACCAGCAACTCTTGCTTCTTTTGAGCGGCTATGGATTGTAATTGTTTTGAATTCGTCGTTGGTTGTTTATTGGCGGCAATAATGATATCACCAGGTCTAATGCCTGCTCGCCATCCAGCGCTATTCTCAGAGGCACCTACCACTTGAATACCGACAATATGTCCATGCATGGGTGAATCCTGCTCAAAATTTCTTAATACCAGCCCATATAAAAAGGGATTGCTGGATTGGAGTTTTTGTTCATTCAATTTGCTGTCTGTGACCAAAGCCGTCAATGTCATTTCTTTGCCACTACGATTGATTTTTATTTTAGCTTCACTGCCTACACGCAATAGACTAATCGTGGTTTTCACTTGAGTGGCTTGCGTGATTTTTGTGTCATTAATTTGCAGAATCACATCGCCTGCTTTTAAGCCAGCGGCTTCTGCAGGCGAACCCTCATTGACTTGAGCAATTAACGCACCATTAAAGTTATCAGGATATCCCATGGCTTGGGCAAGTTCTGGTGTAAGGTGTTGAACAAAAATACCCATTAAGCCCCGATGCACAGAACCATATTTGATTATTTGTTGAGCAATATCTTTGGCCATATTGATAGGAATTGCAAAACCAATGCCTACACTTCCACCGTAAAGTGAAATAATCGCGGTATTGATACCAATCAGTTCGCCTTTCACATTTACCAATGCCCCGCCTGAATTACCAGGGTTAATGGCCGCATCCGTTTGAATGAAATTTTCAATACCTTCAATGTTCAGATCACTGCGCTTCATAGCGCTCACAATACCAAAGGTAGCTGATTGACTATTCCCAAAGCTGTTAAGACCAAAAGGATTACCAATGGCAACGACAAAATCACCTACTTCAATGGTGTCTGAATTACCAATGGGCAAA
>Ga0207083_1053_pt1 | contig 20965 bp, 19 predicted proteins | sample Alteio_BWMinHeat_57_FD_153516 | JGI IMG/M metagenome (GOLD analysis project Ga0207083, IMG submission 153516) | Enriched cells from forest soil in Barre Woods Harvard Forest LTER site, Petersham, Massachusetts, United States -... | ecosystem: Environmental > Terrestrial > Soil > Temperate forest >... | reverse complement strand
GTCTCCTGCCCCGATCCAACTGCATCCGTACGTTTATTCAGCATCAAGAACGGCGTGAAGGAATATGTACGTGATTTTATCGGTTCATACGGAGTCAAGGTTCCACCCGGGGATTATGCAGCTGAAGTACAACTGGAGCCGATCTATCATTTTGACCACTTCAAAATCCCACCAAAGAAAAAAGTGACCTTGAAAGTATTCGGCCAAGGACAACTCACCGTAAAATTCTTTGAAAATCTCCTCGATGTGGAAGTTCTGAACCAACATAAAAAAGTGGTTCAAAGTTTCATGAGCGATTCGCCCGCGATTGTAAAAGCCGGCGTTTATGACATCCGCGTGGTCGGAAACCCGTTCTTTGAGCATGTCGAAAAAAACGTGAAGGTCAACCCGGGTGGAAAACATGAAGTTGAAATCACGGGTGCCGGAATTTTACAAATCGATCATCCGAAAGTAGTCGGCTTTCATGTCTTTGACGGAACCGAGAAAGAAATTGGGACCTACCTCACCAACTTTCCTTTTGTGCTAAAAACGGGAACCTATCGGTTTTTTATTAACGAAAAATGCAATATTGACGGGATTCAAGTTAAATTCGAGAAGGCACTCCGTCGTCTCAGTTGCGAGGCCTTTAAGCACTAGCCGATTATTCTTTAATTCGAACTCTCCATTGTCCATCTTTCGATGCTGAAATAAAATCCGAGGAAAATCCGGCCAGATGCAAATCGTCTTTAATGGTTTTATTGTCTGGAATTTCGATCATCACCAGTTGATTCTGTTCGAAAAGCAGGTCCAGCAAATCCAAAAACTGATCATTTTGACTGAGGCTCAAATCCTCGATTAACAATTCACCGGGAACATACTTGACGCGTTTTTGTTCCTTATTCAACTCATACAACATACTGAAAACTTTTTCTCTCGCGGCGTCTCGATGAACATAGTGAATCTGCTTTCGCTTTCGTTCAACGGTATTTGTTTTGGCGAGTTGCTGGCTCAACTGTGATGTGAGTTTGTCAATCGTGATTCTGTCGTAAACAATCAATAACAATAGGACAACTTCAAAAATTGTTCTGAATTGTTTCATCAAGACATTTTCACAAGGTGGTTAATCTGAATCCGACATTGATGGTGCTGCCGCCGTATTTGATATTGAATAAAGAACCTGAGTTAGTGAGTGAAAACATGTAACCGCCACGGATCAGCAACAAGAACGACGAGCTCATTGGAATTTCGAGCAACAAGCGCGGAAGTACATCGACCAAGGCGGCGGTGAAATTGTATCCCGGATTTCCAGGGTCGTTGATGGAAAGTTTATTCAACCCCAGGGTCACTTCAACTGCCGGAGAGATTCCCCAGACCTTGCCCTCCACACCATTCTCCAAGAGGACACGCTGTCCATTCACTCGAACAAAATGGTAACTCGCTCCCATGGAAACACGACTGATCGGCATCTGCCCAAGACTGGAAGTCGCATATTGCATGAACGACATCGTTGCCACCGTTTTGTAGTCAAACAGCGCGACATTATAATCGACTTCAAATCCGGTTTGAGAACTGACTGTTCTGACGATCGTGGGTAGAACAGAACCCGTCTGCCCAGTGGTCAGAGAAAGAGAGGTAATTCCGTAACTCAAATCAAATGAGGATGCAGTCATGATCGCAAACGCACGGTCAGAATAGAGCGACGAGCTCAGCCCAAGGCCGAGCAATAACTGAAGGATGGTTCTTCTCACTCTTCCAGTATTACATGCTCAGAAGGAAAGTTTTAGGATTATTTCTTTTGAGCCTTAGCAGACTCGTTCTTCGTATCGATATCAATCAGAGAAGCTGGGTATCGGAAAGCGGCTGCAGGCTTATCCAGTCTTGCCACTCCCAGTTTTTCATAAACCTTACCCAGATAGGCGTAAGCAACTTTATCGTAAGGGTCAATTTTCAGACAACGCTCCCAAGCGAGCTTTGCCCCCTTGAAATCGTTTTGAATATAGTGCAAAGATCCCTTCAATAACCAAGCCTGTGATAAATATTCATCCTTTTCGATGGCATCATCAATAAGCTTGTTCGCTTTTGCATAATCTTTTGAAGTAATAGCCTGCTGGGCGTCAAACATATTTTGAACTAAATTATCATTGCGATCACGATCAAATTTAGCCTGCCCATTACCCATGTAGCGCGAAGAAAACATCGCATCCTTATAGAAAGTGGTCGTATTTTCAAGAAGGGCAACCCGTAATTTCAGTTCTTCGACCAACGCTTCTAGATCCTTGTCTTTTTTCTTCTTAGGATCCTGCGGTGGTTGCTCAGGCTTCTTATCGTCTTCTTTTTTCTTTACGTCATTCGCTGCCAACTCTTCTGCATTCATCGGGTCCAATCTAGCATTAATCGAAAGAGTTTCACCCTCTGATGCGTGAACTAGAATTTCTTTGGTCTTATAATTTTGTTTTTCTACGACGACGAAAAACACATCGCCCATCTTGGCGTCACCCGAAATGTCAGTCGGAGAAACACCAATCAGCTTCTTTTCGTTCGTTGCTAAATCGCGAGTATAAACTTGAGCACCTGCGGGATAGGTCTTCACTGAGTAGTGAGTCGCACATGCGGATAAAGTGGCGAGGATTACCGAAAGCCCGAGTGTCTTTGCTGCTTTCTTCATTATTTCAATGTCCATGAAAATCCTCCTATTGACTGTATCGACGCCTTGTCACTAGACTTTAGATAATAGTGAGAACGCAGCCCTTTAATTTTAAAGTCATTTTTTTGTCGGTCCTCTTACTCTGGTGCACCGAAGTCACTCCGGCTCATGCGTTGATCGAGGTTCCGACCTTCAGATTTGGGCTTGGCATGTCCATGTTGTCATTTACCGCCGGATCCCTATTCCCGAGCCCGACCAGCCTTGGGGCTAAGGTGACCATTAATCCGATGTTCCTCTGGGATATCCCGTCTGTCCGATCTCGAATCGGATTGAACTTCGTAGCCGATTTAGGATCTTCCTTTGGCTCGCTTCCGATTTCTGGAATCGGGCTGAGTGCCGTCTTTTATCCTTTAGGACTATCGTCTTCTCGTGAAGTCAATGAAGACTTGTCTGTTTTGATTAAACATCGAATTAGCCCTTATCTCCAATTACAAGTCACTCCGGTGAAGTGTTCAATTTCAACCGCCACCAGTTTCTCCACCATTAATCCCAATGCGGCTTATTTCAGCGCTATGGTGATCGAAACATCAGCGGGATTAGGGCTGGACTACCCAATGGGTGACGATCTTCTCGCCTTTTTAGGGCTACATTATCGCTTCGCCGCATTCACCTCTCAAGAGACCACCACCGGTGCCATCAAATACAGTGGCATCGAGTTGCTTCTTGGAATCATGACCAACTTTTTTTAGTTCGTTTTATTAGTTCGTCGTTTTATTCGGCGGCAACTGATCCTGTGGCTTTGCAGCCTCAGTGGATTTCGCTGGTTTTTTTGCCGAATGAGGATGTTTTTTCTTCTGAGGTGAAGCTGGCTTTCTTCCAGTTGGAGCCGCAAGACTTGGACCATTTGCGTATTTCTTCACTTCGCTTTCAGTCGTGATGATCGCAGTTTCCACTTTTTTAAGTTTATCTTGCATCTCCACCAACTGTTTCGCAGAATTTTTACGTTCTTCGGTGTCCTTCAAGCGTTCTTCAGCAAGCTTCAGTTTTTCCTGAACTGCGTTCATCTCGTGATCCACTTTTTCTTTCCAAGTTTGCTCGCCTTCACCCTCGCGAACCAATGGTGTTTTGCTGATATCCACTTCTTTATTCGCAAACTCCGTAGTTTTGGTCGCTGCAACCGCAGCCGCTAATTCATGAGTAAAGCCGATCGTCACCAACACGCGTCGATTCGCCTCTTGGTTTACGGTAATTGCATTTCCCTTACTGTCCCGATTTGGAACCAATGGACGCGAAGACCCAAACCCGGTTGCAGTGAGTTTTGACGGATCAAAGCCATACTTCTCAAACTCTCTGACCACGGCAGACGCCCGCGATGCAGACAACTCCCAGTTAGACGGATAAACGGTAGAAAAAATCGGATCGTCGTCCGTGTGTCCTTCAACAGTAATGGTGTCTGCCCTTACTGTGGTCTTGATCATGGTAATCAATTTATTGAGAACATGGGCAGACTCAGCATTTAAAGTGGAAGTACCCGCAATGAAATGCATGGTGCCGTTAAATTTCAGTTCGATCGCCGAATCTTTCGCCACCAATTCAACGTTCTTATCCAAACCACCGCTTTGGATAATGTCCTTCGCTTCTTGTTCCATTTTGGTCAGCGTTGGATTGATCTTCACTTGTCCGCCGAAATAACGGGCAACATCTTTCCGGATCACTTCAAATTTTTTGTCATCAATTCTACTGAAGGAATACATTAAAACGAAGAAGCCAAACAAAAGCGTCATCATGTCGGCATAGGAGACTAGCCAGTTGGACTCGTCATGGGCCATGGCAGCTTCTTCGTGCCCCCCACCCTTATGCTTCTTATGACGTCTCTTACTCGAAGAACCATGTTCTTCTTTCGCGACGGGTTTATTGTTTGCTGGTTGTTCAGACATAGTTCCCTCTTAATCTAAGCAGCCTGTTTGTTACTACCTTCATCCGAACTTCCAGCCGTAGTCGCTTTTCTGTATTTTGCATCGAGAAAAGAGCGGAGATATTCAGAAATCAATAATGGGTGACGCTTCTCCTGGATCAAAAGAATTCCTTCTTTGATCAGATTTCTCATCACCAAATCTTCAGATCCCACTTCCTGAAGCTTTTCAGCCATCGGAATGAAAACCAAGTTTGCACAAACGAGACCATAAAAAGTTGCAACCAGGGCGGTCGCCATTGCGGGACCGACGCGATCCTGAGCTCCCGGCTCACCGAGGGTTTGAAGAAGTGAAATCATCCCGACCGTGGCTCCAAGAAGTCCGAATGCTGGTGGAAAACGAGAAATCGTATGCCAAACCTTCAGGTCATCGTGATCTCTTTTTTTCTTACCATCGATGGAATTTTGAAGAATATTATCCAAATCTTCCGCATTGAAACCATACTCCACCAACATCTGCATGCCCTCAGTAAAGAAAGGATGCGAGTCTTTTGGAATCTGATCCAAAGATGCCTTTGGATTATTACGATAAATTTGTGAAGTATTGGTGATGACTTCAATCATCCCGGCATAATCGTTATCGATCTTGCCTAATAGTTTTTTCACGATGATCTTGAAGGCCCCGAAGAGCCGTTCGAACGGAAAGCAAAGGAGTGCTACCGTGAAGGTTCCGCCCAAAACGATCACCATTCCGTGAGGGTCCAAGAACACCGCCGAACTCTTTGATCCCGTGGTGATAAAAATCACCACACTCAACCCACTAATTATGCCTAACAGTCCTGCAAAATTCATTTTGCTCTCCCTCTACTTATGCGGATTTACGATCCGTATCATCATTGTTTTCTTCAGTAACTTGCTCGTCGCTGTTCACCAGCTGTAACTTGGCCTCGGAAATATTGGTGACCTCGGTGACTTCAGTCACTTCGGCCAGGTTCAAATCACCAGGTAAGGTGTGCAACTTCCAAAAGTCCGTCACACTGAATTTCGTCCGGATGAATTCCTGCTCCACTAAATCCGTAATTTTTCTGCGTGCAGCCGCACTTTGATACGGAGGTGGCGCGTCGGTCATATGAAATAAATCATTTTGGATCATGAGCGCTTTTTTCGTTGGCAATAAGCTCAGGAAAGAGTCCACAAAATCGGATGGGTATCCGGCTAGTGATTTCTGCACATCATCGGAATCCAATCCATCGATCACTTTCTTGATCATTTCAACTGGATAAGCTGGAATATCTTGAAACATCACTTGGGTTCTTCTCAAACGCTCAGCCTCTTGAGGATGCTGCGTTTGAATCGACTGATACAATGATTCTTCCTTCAATGGTTCCAAACTTCGGATGAACTTCGCCGCGAGATCCAGTCCATCGATATGAATCGACGGAGTTTTCTTGATATTTTCCAAACGAGAAAGAAGTGTAGTAATACCATTATGCACTTCAGATTCAGGCAAATGTTTAATTTTGGTAATATTGAAGAAAATCTCATTCTGCATTTCAGCATCCAACCCGGCCATGAGATCACCCATCTGAGCGCCAGTGCTATAGATTGAAATCAATGCAATGTTGTAAGTGCTTTCATTTTGAAGGAGATCCATTCTCTGTGAATGGCTCAGTTGGAAAATGAATGCGAACGGATTTTCAGAACTTCCACCGGCTTTTTCAAGCACGTACGAGAGTGCAAAACGTTGAAACACATGAATTGCCTGATAAGTCTGCTCGCGAGTTGGATCCTCTGTGCGATCGCGCAGCGAAGCCGCAATTCTTACCCACAATTTTGAATCAATATTTTTGAAAATCTTACGAGACTGATCCCAGCCAATACTTTCCAGAAATAACGTCGTTTCAAAGATTTTTCCCTGAGAGACAAACTCCTCAAGAGCCCTGTTCACGATATTTGAATATTCCTGAGCAAGAGCCGTGAGCTCTTCCTTACCTTCCAGGATTTTTTGCTCTAGAATTCTTCTCTCCGCTTCAAGCTCTTCAGGCGTTTTATCATGATTTTCCGCGACAGCGACCGCAACTTCTTCTTCTTTTTCTTCTTGGATCGCTTCTTTAAGACGCTCTCTTTCGATCATTTTCGCGCCCTGAGCGCGTGCTTCTTCTAATTTATTCTGGTGGCGTTTATATAGCCACATCGCAATCCCGGCAATCGCCAGGGCAGCAAGCAACAGCAGAAAGGAAATCATTTTTCCAGAAAGCTCTGGAAACTTTTTTGCGATCGCTGGATCAATGAATGGGGTGGAATGAAATGCGCGAATTACACCGATGGTGTCTCCACCCTCTTCATTCAACTTTAACTTTGATTTCAAGATATCTCTAACCATGGTGTCACGGTCGGAGGGAACTCGATCATTTAAAATCACTTGAATTTCGACCTTCTGCTTTAGGGCGTGAAGAATATTGTGCTCTTCACCAAAACCCGCAGGATCGTTCATCAACATACCGGGGAGAAATTTTTTCTCCACCATCTGATGATATTCTTTCAACTTGGCTTCATCATTTTTAAGAGTCGCGGAAATCACCAAAGTATAGTCATCCGGATTCAAGAGCGTATCCAAAGTGGCGCGTGCCTTCTCTTGATAAATATTTTCTAAGGTCGATGCTTCTTCTCGTAAGCCTGTGTTGGCAGTATTGTCAGCCGCAAATGCACCGGACCAAGCCAATACCAGTGCGACGACCAAACCCCGATTAATTTTAGAGTGATGCTTCATGGTTAACCTCTTCTTGATCTTGAGTCTCTACTGAAGCGCCCTCTTCCGAAACATAGAGTGCCTTCAATTGTTTTAAACTTTCCTGCATACTCAATCGCTGTTCGTTAATTCGATTACTCACTTCATTAAATTCATCCACTTGCTGCATCGCCTCGATTTTCAGCTCGTCATGAAGTTTTGCCGCAAGAAGCAGCTGTGAGTACTTTGATTTTTTTCTTGAAACATCAAGTCTTTGCTCTTGGTAAGAATCAAAAAGTTTCTTTCTTTCTTCTTCTTCAAACACTTGCAAAACAATCTGGTTAAACGGGATCGAGGCATGTGCCATCACCTGAACCAGGAATTCAGTCTCTTGTTTTCGAATCACGGAGATGAGCACCCGAGCGTCAGTACTCAAGATGGATGCAATCGGATTCACCTTAGCGTAGTACGCGTTCATTTCGATTTCGCCTTGCGCTTTCAACTTCGCGACATTACGGCTTCTTCCAAAAATAATTCCAGCAAATCCTAGCAGCGCTAAAATGATCAGAGCGGTCGAGGAACGCGCCGTTCTCGCTATTGCTGCTCCAACGCGGGCTACCCCACCCGCATTGCGCTGAAGATGGTCGAAAGCAACTTGATCACCATGGGAAGTATCCAAGTTCAGCTTCACGGATAAAATTTCCTTCACGACTCTGATCTGATCGTCGTTTGGTTGATCATCAAAAATAACTTTGATATTTTGTTGTGTCACCAACTCGTAAAGAGGATTTTCGGTCGGATTGCTGCGATTCGTGTCTTGCACTTCAGGCAATCCCGGCAAGTGATCCACTGCTCTCCGTTCTTCATAATTCTGAACGATGTCGGGATTACTGCTGTAATTCAAATCGATTAGTACTGAAACATTAGTCTTAGGAAGCACGTGCTGGACAATGGATTGAACCCAAGCTTCATAGCTTTGCTCAAAACGCTGAACCTCGATTCGATCGAGACGCGGCCCGGAGCTCGAAGCCACAGACTGCGCCTCAGATCTCGTTGCCGAGACACTGAAGATTATCAGACATAATGATATAAACTTTAAGAGTTCGTTTCTCATCAGCTCATTTATCGGAGCCGCGAAAAAAATACTTTAATCTAATTCCGGAGACGCTTTTAGTCAGAAGATTGACGAAAGCCTTTAAATCTTACTCACTTCCGGGAAACGCGCGCCACTCCCACCACTCTGTGTCTTCCAGGTCCTTCCCCTGCATCTGTGACCTAGGGTGTTCAGGATAAACCCGGAAGAGGAGCTTCTTCTGGCTTTTTTTGACGACGATCATAGTTTTGGGCGGAATGAACTTAGAAATGAAGTTTCGTTCAGGATCAGTCATGAATGCCAAAACATTGTCCATGCCAAATAACTTCACGAAATCTTCAGGAGACTTGGATGCCGAGTGGTCAAACTTAAAATATTTCGGCTGATACGGGATTTTAATCTGATCACTGATGGGGATCAGACAATGGTTCGGGCTCAACATTTGCGGAAGTTGCGGCGGACACTCCAGGGCGCCTAAATGCTCCATGAGATCAGCCGGGACACAGAAGTTAATAAAACGCTTACGAATTTCAACCAGGTTCGCCAGATGTTTCACTTCACTCGGCTGTCTGACATAAAGCAAATGATCATAATGCCTGTAAAACCGGCTGATCGGACCTGAGTATTTTTTGCAGCTGCCGAAGCCCGGAAGGGTTTCCCTTTTTAAATCATCCGAACTTAAATTCCACATCGGAATCGGATCAACAAAAAATAGATTCCCTTTCATGTCTGGATGATTGTTTGAAAACATTCTACCGTCGGGTGAAATCGTGAACGTGTAATCTTTCTTTTCAAACCGCACCCGATTCATCCGCCCGTTATCAAAATGCACGACCGAAAATGGCTCTTTTTTGAGCCAAATCCCCAACATCGACGGCCCGGCTACGTCGTCAAAAGCCTGCCAATCTTTGGGGGTCATCGGTTTCGGTAACAATCGACTCAAGACGGTTTCGGCATGATAGATAAACGAATCTTGTGTCAGATGGCCATTGAGATAACTCCGCTCTTCTAAGAATCCAGATTCACCGAAACGAATTTCTTTTCCGTGGCGCTGGGAATCTTTGAGCGCGACGATTCTGAGAATCTCACCCTGAATACTAAATTGAACCAAAATCCCCTGATAAAGACCTTTTTTGTCCTTACATCCAATCCACAAGGGGTTCATCGCGTCCGGAGTGTAAGCTTTTTGACTGCCCGGACGACACACGGGAATTGCAAATTTCGTGTTTAAACTTTGTGCACGAACTGAGTGAATACTCGTCAATAAAAGCATGATTCCAATTAAAAACGTGCCCATGCTCCCATGTTGACTCCAAGATCGCCTTATGAAAAGATATATTTAGCTAGTGTAATGTCTATGGATAGGACTACTCATGAGTGACTTAAAAATAAAAGATTTCGAAAAAAGCATCTCCCTTAAAATTCAAGAGATTGAATCCCTAAAAGCACAGAACGGGCGTTTGATTGAACGACTCCAAGAAGAGATAGACCGGGCTGCCAGCGCAGCCATCCAAAAAGAAATCATTCACAAGGAAATCATTCAGATCCACGTCACGATGCGCGAAGTTTATCAGCAGGGGCAAGTGAAGAATTCCGCTCTGGAAAAAATTTACAGTAAAATAAATGAATTTGAAGCAAGACTGCAAGAACAGCAAAAAATTGCAGCTACTAAATATAGCCAGTACATCTCTGTCGCGATTGCCGAAGAGATGGAGCAATTGAAAAATGAAGTATTCAAGGTTCAATCCAAAGAAACGAATATCGAAAGATTGATTTTGGAAACCAATGAACAGATTCAGGAACAGAAGCAGCAGTTGAAAGCATCTCAACTGGTGATCAACACCATCCTGAAGCGCTTAGTAAAGAAACCTGAAAATGCCGGCACTTCTACAGCATCGACAGACTCTATAGCGGACGCCAGTCCCGCAGCCGGTGCCAGCGCGGGAGCGCACTTCATTTTAAATGAAACTTCATTTATATCTGATGCAGATATGGAAAAGATCGAATACGAATTAAAAAACGAATTGAGTACCAGCCAAGACGATTTGAATCTGATTATTCAAATGCTCACCGAAAAGAATGATGTTCCGCTAGAGAGATGAACAATCCAAACGCCCCGGTAAATCGAAGACCACCTCACGCGCAAACACCAGATCCCGGTCCACCGGTTTGGTACAAAAGAAAATATCTCGTTCACCCGAAGTTTCAAATGACTTTGATCTTGCTCAACTCGCTGGTGGCCGTTGCCTTGGTCAGTATGACCGTCCTGCTCATGGTAAAAAGTCATCTTTATTTGGAAAACGTGGTGAAACAAACCCGATTGCCAGGACAAAATATTTTTATTGAGATGCTGGATCAACAACTGCGCTCATTATTGATTACGATGGGGGCGGCAACATTTGTCGCGGTCGTACTCACGGGTATCGCAACCCTACTCCTTTCCCATAAAGTTGCCGGTCCGATGATCAAACTCAGAAGATACTTCGGAGAGATCGAAAAAAATGGGGACTTTTACGAAGACTTGAATTTTCGTAAAACGGATTTTTTTCTGGATCTCCCACCCACTATCAACAAAGCACTACACACCCTCAAAAAGAAATGAGCGCAACCGGGAACTCCTCCTTGAAGTGGGTTTTCCTTCTCCTCTCTCTCAGCGGAAGCCTCAGTGGTTGTGCGGAAATTCAGAAAATTGTTTCGGTTCTTTGGAACGGCCCTATCACCGTAAACACGTCTGTATTTAATATCATCGAAATGAGTTCGGGAGAAGACGTCACTTGTAACATCATGGGTGACAAAACCACGCGCTGTCTGGGCTCTGGCACCAATGGTAATCTCGGACGCTTTTACGGAGCTCCGATCAACGCTTTTAAGGAAGTAAAGCAGGTAGCCACCGGTAGAGGTTTTACGTGCGTAATTAGTGGTGAAAATTCAGCCTTAAAATGTTTTGGGATCAACGATAAAGGACAACTCGGAAATCCGGGCACACAAACTGCGTCAATCGATCCTCTACCCGTTTTAGATCCTGAAAATAAGAATCTACCGATCGTCGAGGCCCGCCAGGTCACTGCTGGCGATTACCATGCCTGTGCCATCTTAAAGAATGGACGAGCGGTCTGCTGGGGCGATAATTCTTTCGGGCAACTTGGGAACGCGGATCAGGCGGGGGTCCAGGCCAAGACAGTAATGGAAGACGAACGTGCACCAAAGACCTTTGCAGGAATCAATAACATCGTTGCTGGAGGTAACAGCACTTGCGTAATCGCCAAAGATGATTCGTCGTTATTTTGTTTTGGTGAAAAATTCGGTTCCACGAAAAAAGTAAATTGGCTTCCCGAAAAAATTGAAATTTCTGGAGGGATTGTCACCCTTTCGCAAGTAAAACAGGTCGGACTTGGAAATGGCTTTGGTTGCGCGCTCTCCCGATCTCAGGTTTATTGCTGGGGGAACAATGATGTTAAGCAATTGGGAGTACCGACAGATACTGCCGGCACCCAAAAGGCTGTGAGCGTAGAGGTCCATTATCCGATTAAGTCTGTGCTTTCGAAAATTGATGCAATTGCAGTGGGCGACAAACACGTCTGCGCCCTTCACCGTGATGAAGGAACAATCTATTGCTGGGGTAACAATACATTCGGACAACTGGGGAGCTCGTCTACTCAGGGCTTGCCAGAACAGGTTGCTGCAGACGCAAATAACTATACCCTGAAAGGCGCAAAGTCCATTGCAGCCGGTAAAGACCGAACCTGCTATATCTCCAGTAAAGATGAATTGTACTGCTGGGGTAACGGAGCTCATGGTCTTCTAGGAAACGATAGTGTCGCATCCCAGTATCCCCTAAGAGTTTTGGATTCAAATACCGATTCCGTCGGAGGGTCGGCAGTGGTCTCGGTCGGCTATGATCACGCCTGCGTGATTGGCACGAATCAAAAATTATTTTGTTTCGGACTGAATCAAAATGGGCAAATGGGCACTCGAATGATCGCTGGCACTGTTTTAATCGACGGCAAAAAACCTCTCGCCGCAGTCTCTTTGATCGACACTTACGACTCTCACACTTGTGCCATTTACGGAGAAAAACGCGGGGTGATTTGTTTTGGTGGCGGAAGTGGCAGTGTTGGTAGCGTCGATAGTTCTGGTTTGGAAGAAGTCACGAGTAGTGGCAAGCCTTACCATGACGTAACGGCACTTGCGGTAGGACATGCTCACGTGTGTCTCGTCAACTCTGATCAGCAGGTTGAATGCATCGATTATGGCACCCAGCCGGTAAATCATACGATGATCCAGACAGAAAATAAAACTCCGCTGAAAGACATTTGGCAGCTCCGCTCCCGGGGCGATTGGAATTGTGGGCTCACTCGAGAGAAAGGTGAAATTTGGTGCTGGGGGACGTGGAAAAAAAACCAGTGGCCCGATGCTAAACAAATTACCTTCAACGGAAAACCAACATCAGATTTTATTCAATTCAGTTTAAATGACGATCAGATTTGTGGTGTCCATGGAGTGAGTGGATTAGTCTATTGTACGGCTGACACCGAAATGCAACAGAACGCAAATAATCTCCAAGCACTCAATGACGGAGACGAGAAGCAAATGTCAGGTGTATTTTCGCTCACCGGAGGAAAACACCATACCTGTGCGATTGACGATAAAGGACACCTTTACTGCTGGGGCTCAAACGAATTCGGGCAACTCGGTGTGACCACCAAGAAAAACTCTGCAACTCCAATCCTGGTGAGTATCAAAAATGAAGGAAGGAGAAGAATTTCCCGCGTCAGCGCCGGAGAGACTCATACCTGCTTCACGACGGAGAGCGATCTTTCTATCTTCTGTTTTGGCAAAGGATTCTTTAACGACGGAATATCCACGGCGCCGGTTGAATACCCGCAATAGCGTGTGCTAGACTCAAACCATGACTTCGACCAACTCAAATTGTTACTGTGGATCCAATCAATCTTATGCAAATTGCTGCAAACCATTTCATGATGGCAAGGCACACGCCGATACACCTGAAAAATTAATGCGCTCCCGTTACTCGGCCTATGTAGTGGGTAATATCGATTATATCGCAGCAACAAACGATGTGACGGGTGGAGATACTTTTGATCGGGAGGCTGCAGAGATCTGGTCGAAGAAGTCAGAATGGCTAGGCCTCGAGATTGTTGCAGCCAAAGGCAATGAAGTGGAGTTTAAAGCCCACTTCAAAACTGAGGGTAAAGAACTCACTCACCATGAAGTCAGTCTTTTTCGACAGGATGAAAAAACAAAACGCTGGTATTACCTCGATGGCAAGGACATCCGCTCTCCATTGAAGGCCGAGCCAAAGGTAGGGCGCAACGATCCCTGTACCTGCGGCAGCGGCAAAAAATTCAAAAAGTGCTGCGGCTAACACCGGCGTCGAAGAGTAACCGTCTTTCAACCTATCCACATTAACTGTCCCTGGATTATTCAACGTTACAAAGTGCGTAAACTCCTCTTCTCTATGTACATGTGATCTTCTCATATTCTGCAATCCCTCCACATATATATTGAGGAGCCTCGAAAGACCTGTGGTCCGGCAAAAGAATAAAAAAACTTTAAACATTAAATACTTATTATGTAATCGCTCGCTCTATATTCGAGCTGAGGCTCCATCTATTTCCATGATTTCTCCTACCCCCATGGTTGTAAACCTCCCACCATCCTGAGCACCTGTCTAAATAATAGACAAAACGACATCCCTTGAACCCTGAATCATCAGCCAGTTAGCCAAGCCAATTGTGGCCCAATGCTTGAAGTATATCTGGTATATGAAAACACAAAATTTTCAGTCAAAATCAATCAAGTTAGTTTCAGCAGTTGCAGTGGCATTCGCGGTAGTCGTCTCTTCCCAATCTGCAGGCGCTTCCATGAATACTCAGGTTCACAATCGCATCACTCATGCAAAAGAACTCTTAGGAAAAAACTATAAACACAGCGCTGTTCGTAAAACAGAAAGCTCTGACAACATTGCTGAATTCGTAAACAGCAGCACCAAAAATCTTCTTCCTTCTGCCCACAAGAATCAAGCCCGTGAGATCGCGTCCGTAATCATGCATGAATCCGAGCGCTATGGTTTTGATCCGATTTTCATCATGGCCGTCATTCAAAACGAAAGCAGCTTCAATCCACGAATGAAAGGCGGAGCTGGAGAAATCGGATTGATGCAAATTAAGCCGGACACTGCTGCATGGCTTGCAAAAACCCTGAAGCTTGAATACAAGAATGCCCAGTCACTTTACAATCCTGCGATCAACATCCGCATTGGTGCCGCATTCATGAATAAATTACGCACTCAATTTTCTTCGAACAGCGGTCTGTATCTTTCCGCTTACAATGCCGGTGCTAAAAAAGTTCGCATGATGGTTTCCGGAAAGAACACTCCAAAAGCTTACGCAAGTGCTGTAATGAAACGTTACTTTGCGATCTACTCCGCACTTGGAAACAGCAAAGGAACTCAAACTCAACGTGGCGAACTTGCTCTCGTGAACGTGAAGAACATCACCACTAAAGTTGCTCGTAACTAAATCTTAGGCTTTGAAACTTGCCGAAACAAAAAATTCCTGGCGGTTGCTACACAGCTGAGTCGGATGAAGATCACGGAATCCCATCTCCTCTAAACGCTTTAAATAAAGGGGAATGCTTTCAGCGAACTTCCAGTCATTCAATTTGATCGTCAAAAATCCCTGCCGGAGCTTCAAAGTCTTTGCGAAATTTTTTCTCAGCAAGGTGATCACATGATAAAGCTCGTCTAAGGCCTCTAAGGGCGCAATATTCATGTCCATCACAATCCAGTCCGGATTCATCGATTTTAATTCGGCTAGGGTCGTTTCTCTCGCGGTCTTCTGAATAAATTTGAAGCCTGGTAGCTTATAAATCTTTTCATCCATGAATTTTGGGTCCACACCAGTCACGAGCAATCCACGATTGATCATCGCCATGGTTGCACCACCTGGAGAACAGCCCACCTCTAACACATTCATGCCCTTTTCGATGAGGGGCTTAAATCGGTAAATCGCTTCTTCGATTTTTAGATAAGAACGAGCGGGGGACTCTTCCGGCAAATGAATCTTTGGAAAATTTCCGGGTTCCGGTGCCAATCTATTCGAATGTTTGTGACACCCGATAAACACATGAAAATCATCGACCCAAATCAGATCGTAGACCATCTCGCCTAGCTTTGGCGTAGCATTGATCTTAAGATCCTTAAATTCAGGCGACAATGCCTTCACGAGTTTTTCAATTCTGGCGGTCGAATTAAAACCATCCGGCTCATCACCGGGAACATATTGGTCGCGCTCAAATAGATGAACAATCTGTTGTTTCGGAATTTGTTTTAAGAGCGCCGGAAACGAAAGTGCATCTTTGGTTTGACCCACCACCTCACCCCAAAGACGTGTGAAAATTACATGCTTGAGCTCAAGAGGCGGCTTACGATCATCGTCTTGCTTAAAAGTAATAAAACCGGGCCTGGAAAATGCAAACTTCAAAGAAGGGTGCTCACGAAGCACTTCTGCTTTTACTGCCTTCTCCGCTCCAATTTGAAAAGTCGAAAAATAGAATCGCGGATTCACTAAAACACCGGTTTTCTGGCGTATTCTGCAAAGGTGGGAAGGGCGCGGTCCTTGTCGGATACGATGGGCTTGCGGTCCGTCGGCCACTTGATCCCCAACTCCGGATCATCGAAACGAATTCCACCTTCACCGCTGGGTGAATAAAATTGATCTACTTTATACATCACGCTTGCATCTTCATTTCCGTGCACACAAAATCCGTGAGCGAATCCCGGCGGAACCCAAAGCAGCTTTCCTTCGAGGTCATTCAACTCTATTCCAAACCATTTTCCAAAAGTCGGCGATTTTGAACGGATATCCACCACCACATCCCAAACCTTGCCACGAATCACTCCCACCAGTTTTCCCTGGTTCGGATTCGATTGATAATGAAGACCTCGAATCACTCCCGGTGTTGAGCGGGAGCAGTTGTCTTGTACAAAGCGATTCTCGAGACCAAGCTTGGTAAAGCGCTCTTCCTGGTACGACTCCATAAAAAAACCACGGTCATCGTAGAATATCTTTAATTCAATGAGCTTTAGTCCTGCGAGAGGCAAATCGGAAATTTTCATGCTTTCACCGCTTTTCCTAACAGAGCCCAATCATATTTTACTTTTACACCCGGTTTCGCAGTCACGCGTTCTACCCAGTTTAAATTCGCAAGATACCATTGAACGGTGTCTTTCAAACCTTGCTCAAAATTCAAATACTGACGGGAATAACCCAATTCTTTTTGTGCTTTTGAGTCGTCGATCGCATAGCGAAAGTCATGACCAGGACGGTCCTGCACAAATTGAATCAGCGATTCGTATTTTTTACCACCCGACATCGGGCGGGCTTGATCGAGTTCCGCCGCAATCGCCTTCACCACATCTAAATTAGTGCGCTCGCAGTTTCCGCCGAAGCAATAGGTCTCTCCAGGCATTCCTTTTTCCAGGGCAGCTAAGATTCCACGGGCATGATCCTTAACATGAATCCAATCACGAATGTTATTTCCTTTGCCATACACAGGAAGTGCCTTGCCTGTCAGCGCACAGAGAATCATGTGCGGAATCAGTTTCTCAGGAAATTGTTTTGGCCCGTAATTATTGGAACAGTTAGTAGTGATCACCGGCAATCCAAAGGTATGAAACCACGCCCGAACCAAATGATCCGCTCCCGCTTTTGAAGCAGAATACGGAGAGTTCGGTTGATACGAAGTGCTTTCAGAAAATTTTCCTGTGTCTCCCAGAGTCCCATACACTTCGTCGGTCGATACCTGAAGATAGCGAAAATCGACTTTTTTCAGTCCCGCAAGCGAATCAAAATACTCTTTTGCAGAACTGAGCAGCTGAAAGGTGCCCATGACGTTGGTCTCTACAAATGCCGCCGGCCCGGTGATCGATTTATCCACGTGAGACTCGGCTGCAAAATTCAGAAACCAGTCAATCTGATGCTCACGCAATAACTTGAGTGAAAGTTCACGGTCCAAAATATTGCCCTTCACAAAAACGAACTGATCTTTTGCCGAAGAAAATGCTTCCAGATTTTCAGGGTGGCCCGCATAAGTCAGCGCATCGAGCACCACAACCTTGTGACCGCGCTCCAGTGCTAGCTCTACAAAATTGCTGCCGATGAATCCGGCACCGCCGGTGAGAAGAATTGTTTTAGCTGCGCTGGCGCGTTCTGTATTCATGTTTTCAAAACATCCATCAAATAGGTGCCATAACCGCTGTTTTTGAGTGGTCCTGCTAGTTTTTCGAGTTGTCCCGCTCCGATGAATCCCATGCGGTAGGCGATTTCTTCCGGACACGCGATCTTGAGGCCCTGGCGTTGTTCGATCGTTTGAACAAAATTAGAAGCCTGGAGTAAGGTTTCAAAAGATCCAGTATCCAGCCACGCCGTTCCCCGACTCATCTTCTGAACATGAAGTTTTCCCGCGTTGAGATACACACGATTCAGATCCGTGATCTCGAGTTCACCACGAGCAGAAGGCTTGAGTGCTCGCGCGTGTTTGCAAACATCCTGGTCGTAAAAATATAAACCAGGAACCGCGTAATTCGATTTTGGAACTTTTGGTTTTTCTTCCAATCCAATTGCCTTACCCGTGGAATCAAACTCCACCACTCCGTAAGAAGTCGCGTCCTTCACATAGTAGGCAAACACCGTTGCACCCGCGTTCGAAGAGGCATGCTGAGCGGCGTTTTGGAGAAGCTTACTGAAACCGTCTGCATAAAACATGTTGTCACCCAGAACAAGAGCGCTCGGTGATCCATTCAAAAACTTCTCACCTAAGATAAAAGCTTGTGCGAGTCCTTCTGGTTTTGGTTGAACAATGTATTCAAACTTCATTCCCCAATCTTCACCAGTACCCAGTAATTCTTCAAAACGCGGAAGATCGCGTGGAGTAGAAATCACCAGCACCTCACGAATGCCTGCGAGCATCAGCGTGCTCAGCGGATAATAAATCAGTGGCTTATCGTAAACCGGAAGCAATTGCTTACACACCGGTTTGGTGACCGGATAAAGTCGGGTGCCTGAACCGCCGGCGAGAATAATGCCCTTCATACTTTTTTTATCTCCTGATGGTCCAAAAATCTTGAGCCAATTTAGAATTCATCACTTCGTAAGGCATCATGAAGTAGCCTTGCTGGCCCCAATCTGGTCCCCAGCTGTTTCTGACAATGAAGCAATTGTTGGTATCATTATATCCTACAGCCATCACTGCATGTCCACCCAAAACCCGCTCATTCGTGGCCGGAATCGGCATGATTCCTGTTTTTGCAACCTGCGGCGATTCGAATGATTCATACACGGTAAATCCGAAAACAAAGGGGAAGCCCTCCGCGAGACACTGCTTCATTTCCAAAGTGGAGCCAAGTCGAAGATAGGTGCCGATCGCATGCTCCGACGCTTCCGAATATGCCTTCACTGACGGTTTTTTGAAAAGCTGGGTTGCGGCATACTTCCAAGTCGTTTCCTTACAGGCACCTTGTGATGAAAGCGTTTTGATCCCGTCTCTGATTTGGGCGCCACCATCTTGACCGGGGTCACCCTCCATCACTCGTTCGTTGTAATAGATAAAAAGTCGGCTATAGGGTGCAAATTTTTTACTCTGAGAAAATGTTTCCGGTGACACGCCTTTTATTTCTAAAAAACCCATATGCCCGGCCAATGCATTCCCCGTGCAGCTACCAATCTGGCCTTGATTCACAATCGGAGGGCAAGACTCACGGAGATCCACTGCACTCGGAACTTTTGTTGGGGCGGTCACCTTTTCAGAAAATTTGAAGTCCCGTTGATCTGGAAGATCCGGTCGCCAATTGTAGCGATGCTTCACTTTTAATTTTTTCTTCGTCGATGGTTTCTTTTTCGCTTTTTTCATATGCTAAAAAGAATAACGAGAGTCGATTCTGATGGCAAGAGCTTAGCGGAGCCCTTATTTTAATAGTGTCATTCGAATGTCGTGAAATCTCACTCGACGATCCTTTTCCAGCGACTCGACTCTGAAACCGAGTTTCCTGAGGCCATCAGTAGGAATATCAATTTCACCCGAACAAGGCACACTGAAATATTTATCTCTCCAAATCGGAAATCCAGGCAGATGCATGAGCAGTGCATTCATCCGTGAAACCTTGGAGATATCGGCTGTTGAATCTAAGGCGCATTTGAAGCTCGGATAATCATCTAGCTCTACCCTTAAAAAACTATTCGGCTCGCGGTAATTAGAGTCGATGATTGCCTCAATGTGATATTTACCATGCTTCATCGGAATTTTGCGAGATAAGCTGAACTCTTCGGTCTCCGCTGCCCGACCAAAGTTCGAAACCGCGCCACCGATCCACTCCTGGATCATTGAACCCTGAACCTTAAAAAAACCGCTCGAGATTTTGAGTTCAGGATTTGCCCAAAGTCTCACTAGTTTTATTGGTTTGAGAATCTGCATTTGAACCACATCACCGGCAAGAGGCATCGTTCTAAAATTCTGAAAACTCTTCAATTGTTCCGCAGAATAGGCTGTTTTTGATGAGCACTGACGACCGAGCTCCGTTCCAAAGTCGCCCCAGTCTTTAAAACCAAACTGGGCGATCTCCTTCAAGTCGTAACAAAACGTGAAAAACGTCGCCCCCACGGGGATTACCTCGAAGTCATTCATCAGATCCACGATATGAATTTTTGAAGACCATGCCTTCATTGGTTCAGCTAGCAAATTTAATCGTAAGCGATGATCGACAAAAACATCGTCACCTTTAGAGAGCGCAGCCAAAATTTTCTGTTCACCGTCAAATAGATCCATTTTTTGTGAGGAAAAAAACTCGCCTACCCGCTGCACCTTCGTCGGAAAAGAAGCCAAATTCAGAAAAGAAAAAATCAGAACTCCGATCACTCCGGCAGAACTGATCGATCGGGAATAAAACTTGATGGACTCCATTCCGATCTGGGCAAAAAGCACCATGATTCCGGTGATTCCGATGAAGAATCGTTCTTGTCTCAATCCCGCTCTCAAAAATGCAAACATGCCCAAAGCAAGAAGTGCATAACGAAAGAAATTTTTCCGGGTGATCCAACGTGCAGCCACGATCATGCCCATCAAGGATAGGGGTACCAGCCACCAACGATCGCGAAAGATGACTGCTAAGTTGGGTCCTATATTGTAAATCCAACTAGTCGCCGCACTCCAGCCTGTTGTTACACTGGTCGAAGCTCCCCAAGAAACGCTCACACAAAAAAGCTCGGTGCTCCGGCGAAAAAGACCAAGGATCGTAAATCCAAACGTGAGCGCATAAACAAGGGCGGACTTCCAGGAATTGATCGCTAAGAAAGAAAATGGAAGAACGGGAACGCGGATCGTGGCCAACACGCCACTCAAAAAACCAAACAAGCGACTGGCTTTCTGATTACAACGATCATGATAAAAAAAGCTGGCCACCAAAAAATAAATTGCTGCTCCTACCTCTGAATCTTGCTTGATTTCAAATGCCTCCATCAATAGCTGAGGCGTCAGCACAAAGATCATGGCAAAAACAGCGCTCAACACTACCCGCCCTGAGCGTTTGGCCAT